>MDTC01240757.1_pt1 | contig 301160 bp, 290 predicted proteins | sample 811181 | NCBI WGS metagenome assembly MDTC01 (sample SAMN05326644, study PRJNA326480) | marine metagenome | isolation source: seawater | place: Pacific Ocean: North | collected 2011
ATGTAAAAGATTTTGTACCATCAGGTAAAGGTGGATTGCCAAGTGATATAGCAAATGCGGTTTTATATTTATCATCGGATCTAGGCCAATACGTTAATGGGGAAACCTTGTTGGTCGATGGAGGAATGATAGCTTCAAAAAAAATAGACGATCGAATTCTAAATTAAGAAAACCCCGCATCCCTACCCTACGGGCAACTGGTCATTCTAATCGCCCCGATGATGAAGTCGTCATATGATCCCCCAAGCTACTTATGGGAAGGATGACCCTATTAAAGAAACAAAACAAAGCGATTATAAGGGACTGGTCCTGAGGGAGGGATTCTAGCCACTCCCTTATTGAGCAGCGGAGTTTTAGTTCACCTAAGCAGGTTCTGTGAAAAACGCGCCAGCACACCCTAATACTCTAAGTCATTCCTGAAACACACCTATATCGTTTAATTCGATTTATGGTAAATTCAGAGAATAGTTCTTGAATTAAGAAAATGGAGATATACATATGGCAGACACATTTGGAACTGGTGACTATCAATACGAACTTGTAGAAGGGTGGGGACAGTGGCCTATTGACGGAGTTGCATCTGATGTCGCAACCACCTCAAATGGAAATGTTTACGTTGCTGTTCGTACATCCTATTCGGGGCTATACACAAGGGAAGGAGACAATCCCAATGCCGGAGTCATTGTTGTTTTCGACAAGGATGGAAACTTCCTGTGTCAATGGGGCGAAGAATACTTTGCCACACCTCATGGATTATGGATTAGTCCTGACGACGAAATATTCCATGCCGATTCGGGAAACCACACTGTGACACGTTTTAACTCTAACGGAGAATTACTAATGTCAATGGGTGTTAAAGGCGAACTTGGACCACAGGGGCAACCTTTCAGGTCCCCTACGCGGGCCGTTCAGTCAGCTACCGGTGAAGTATTTGTCTCGGACGGATACTGGCAAAACAGAGTTCACAAATTCACCAATAATGGTGACTTTATATGCTCGTGGGGAGAAGGAGAGCCGGTATTCAACCAGGAAGCATGGGAGCTATATAGGAAGGAAGACAACCCGAATGCAACTGGAAATCCCGGAACTGGACCAGGAGAATTTAATCTACCTCATGATGTAACCGTAGATTCAAACAACAACGTTTACATTATGGATCGTGAAAATAATCGATGCCAAATTTTTGATACTGATGGCAATTTTATTAATCAGTGGGAAGATGTTAGGGGTCCCAATGATGCAGTTATTGACGACGACGAAGTAATGCACATTGCAGAAGGAATAGGTTCTGTTTTGATAACTACCTTGGAAGGAGAGATCATTGGACGATGGGGAAGCCGAGGGCAGGCCCCGGGAAACTTTAGAGGCTTTCCGCACGGTATCTGGATCGACAACCAGAAAGATATATACATATCTGAGGTTGGAACAAAAAAAGGATTGCAAAAATTTACAAGAGTTTAGCGATAAACTCACTTTTCATCAGCGCTCCGCAATATATGTGTTTGGAAATTGACTCATATCTCAGCCCCAGGACTCTTTGGTGGTGATGTCTACTGCTACCGGTACTTCCCGAAGAAATTCTCTCATGCCATCTTCCATGCATCTCTTCAACCACTTTGCCGCCTTTCCTGCCAACTCCTTCGAAGTTTCAATAACTATTTCATCATGAACAGTCAGAACTGGATAAGCATTTACCTGATGTCGGGTCTCCCATAGGTTTATGAGAGCCAGCTTCAGACCGTCAGCGGCGGACCCTTGTATTGGAGAATTAAGCCTGTTTGTGTAATCACGCTCGCCCTCAAGTATTCGGTGCCTTCCCAGGATTGTTCTGGTCTCCAGTTTACTGCTCTGCAACTCATGCCAGTTCTTGATTCCCGAGTAAGCCTCAAAATAGCGTCGTCGAATTTCTGCCGCTTCATTCTCATCCATTTGGACTCGGAAATTATTCTGGGCATACGAAGATAATCCCCTTGCTCCCATACCGAAAATCAATCCGAAGTTAACAGCTTTTGCCATCTGTCTCTGTGAATCTGTAACAGTTTCTGTTGTCGATTTGCCCAAGAGGTATGATGCGGTGACAGAGTGAAGATCCCGTCCCTCGTAAAATGCTTTTTTCATTCGGGGGTCAGGAGCTATCTCAGCTGCCAGTCTTAACTCGATCTGCTCGTAATCCGCCTTTATCAGGACACAGTTAGGAGCCGCACGGAAGCAATTCCTGTAGGCGGCTTCCCGAGGGAGGTTCTGCATGTTGGGATTCTTACATGACATTCGCCCTGTCGCGGAGCCTATCTGTACCCAGTTTGCATGAATACGCCTGCTGGTTGGATGAACATGTTTTTTCCAGTCAGTTCCGTAAGTGCTGACTTTTTTCGCAGCCCCGCGATAATCAAGCAAAAGTGCCACGACAGGATGCTTGCCTCTGTTCGCCTCCAGAGTTGAATGTCTCGTGTTCTCGACCTTGACACCTAGGTCACTCAGGAGCTTCTTCACCTGTGCGGGCGAATCCCAGTTTACGGAAACAATGGCATTGCCGAACAAATCAAGGCCTGATGAAGTGTGTTCTGCCACGGAAAGGTTAAGCTCTTCTTTGAGTTGAACAGCTTTGGCCTCGGCTGATTTGACCAGTTCATCCCAAAGATGTCTGTCTAAACTAACGCCAGATCTTTCCATCCAGCAGATCGCTGGTACTAATCGATTCTCAAGGTTTACAACTGACGTTATTTGAAGCTCCATTGCCTGCTCTTCCTGAATATGCTTCAGTGGAAGTAAAACGTCGGCATCCTGCGCTGCATACTGAATCTGTGCCTCCGATAAGTGTTCGACTCCCCAGTCTGAAGTTTGTTTTTCCTTATCCAGGTCTATATCCAGATATTCTTTTGACAGGTCCTTCAGACTCCTGGCATATCCACGATGGTGCAACACTTGATCGGTGATCATCGTGTCAAAAATTGGTTCAACCATTACCCCATCGGGAGCCTGGTAGAAAAATCCCGCATCGAACTTGGAATTGTGAATCACCTTTATCGGACCACCAGTGAGGAGGGGGTTCAGCACGCTGGTCGGGACATGATACATATCGATTACATATGTCTTGAGGGGAGTTGCAATCTGGACAAGCCTAATGCTGTCAAGTATTGGATCAAGTCCTGTAGTCTCTATATCCAAGCCTATTTCACTCTCAGACACAAGTCCTTTTAAAGCAATACAGGCCTGTTCTATATCCGCTATATACTGAATCAAGGGCTAGTTCCGATGATTTTGATGAGCATGGTCGAATAGTAACATTTTGACTACCACATGGTGTGATTGGAAATCGTGCTGTTGGGGGAAGATAAATGGGGTACGCACGAAGGAGTGTCACGTAGCATGCTTTCCAATGAGAATTTCCGACAGGGTAGTATCTCTATATAGGGTGGTTACAGTTTCGATCCATCAGTAATATTCACGTTTAACGGTAAGGTAAAGGTAAGAGCTGCTGCTAGGGCAAAAAGAATTCCAAGATAAACCATGACCATATCGAACCCGAAATTTTGGTAGATAGCTCCCGCCATTAGTGGAGACATCGTACTCATAGCTAAACTTATAGTTCCAGTTACACCGAGGACGCTAGAAGATATGTTTTCCCCTGCGATATCCAGGGTTGCCGCAGTTATGATCGGTTGATCTGGGTATAAAAACACTCCAAGGAGCACTATTGATATGGCTAGAAAAATCCCCTGTGAAAAAAACACTAAGGATAGGGCAATCAAACTAGACCAAATTAACCCAGGAATTAAAATCTGTTTTCTTCCAAACCTGTCTGACAGGTATCCAGCCAGGGGTTTTGTGATAATTCCTACTACAATTAGCAGTCCTATATGTAACCCTCTTGAAGAAGGCCCCATAGATAGGTCATCGTAAAAATATAAAGGCAGTATTGTCAGTAGTGCTACTAGGGACATGCCGCGGAGACCTTTAACGGCAGCTATACCCCATATAACAGGTTGCTTTAGGGCACGGAATACCGTGCTAATATGGCGCGCATAATTGATCTGGTCTTTTTTAGATTCACTTGGTTTCAATATCTTGGATACAGAAAATAAAAATACGAAGGCAAATCCAATTGCTATGACTCCATAAAAGCTGAGGATTTTCTGCCAACCTAGAAGATATAAAAGTAGGCCGGTAACAAATGGACCACCTGCATCTCCGATGCTTCCACCAATCCCATGGAATGACAAGACAGTTCCCCTATCGTTTGGAAAACTCCGAGATAAAGTAGAAGCCGCAGACAAGTGCCAAAAGGAATGTGAAGCGGCAATGATGGCAATGCCAGCTAAAAGTAGTGGAAATGCTGGAGATGTCCCCAATAGGACTGCCCCAGCCCCGAATCCTCCTATACAAACAGTCAGAAAGACAGCCCAGTGTTGCTTCAGAGCATCAGACAGTATTCCTCCGGGTAAGGACACTAATCCTGTTGACACTTCCCTTACCGTAAGAATCAACCCTACCCCAATACTGTTCAAAAAAAAATGATGTTGAACCTCAGGGAGCACCACAATGAATCCTTGAACCACCCAATGGTAAAGTGTGTGCCCACCGGCTAATATCCCCACAAAAATCCATGCTTTTGTGCTGCCAAACTGAGTAGTATCCGATTTAGATAGCATCTTATTAAATCAACAACATTAGGTGGAGCACCCCGATAAATAAAGGGTTAATTGGTATAAATATTAGTCAGCAAATTTCTATGGGCGAATAGTAACATTTCGACTAACACATGGTGTGATAGGAATTCGCACTGTTTGGGGTAGATAAATGGGTTACGCACAAAGGGATATCAAAGAATAACGAGTTTATAGGAAAGAATTTTTATTGATATTCAGTTAAAATTCCATAGAAAAAATGAGCATTAAATCCGAATGGTGTAACATCCTCACACTGGTAAAGACGCAGCTACGTACTGCTCAAATTAGTTCATTTTAAAAATCAGGAAGGAGTGTGAATCATGGGCGAGATCACCGGAGAACAAATTATCGCGAAGGCACTGAAGACGCAAGGCGTGGAGCATGGATTTGGGGTTGTAGGTATCCCAGTTGGGGGTATTGCTGGTGCCATGATGAAGGAAGGAATGACCTACCACGGAATGCGCCACGAGATGCCAGCCACATATGCTGCGCAGGCAGTGTCTTACCTGAGTGGGAATGGGGGAATCGGAGTCGCGCTTGCAGTATCAGGACCAGGTGTGCTGAATGCCGTAGGCGCCTATGCAAACGCATGGTCAAATCGATGGCCGATGTTACTACTTGGTGGATCTTATGAAAGATCTGGGCACATGCAGGGATTCTTCCAGGAAACTGATCAGCTGACTGCTATGCGACCCTACTCGAAATTTGCTGAACGTGTGGAAGACCCATACAGATTACCGATCTATATTGCTGAGGCAATAAAAAAGGCGACTCATGGTACTCCTGGTCCGGCATATCTGGATCTCCCAGGTGATGTTATACAAAATAGCTGGGACGAAGACAAAGTAATTTGGGCCCCCAAGGTGATCAGTCCTAGGAAAACCTTATCTGATCCGGCTGATGTTGAGGCCGCAATTAAGGCTTTAAAAACTGCTAAGCAACCACTGGTTATTTTCGGCAAGGGCGTGAATAACGCTGATGCGGCCAGTGAGATGAGAGAGTTTGTTGAAAGAACTGGGATACCTTATCTCGCTATGCCTATGGCGAAAGGCATTATCCCAGATGATCATCCTCAATCCGCGGCTGCCGGTCGTTCATTCGTGCTACAGAATGCCGACTTGGTTGTGTTAGTAGGAGCTCGAATGAATTGGATGTTGCACTTCGGACTTCCGCCACGATTCAGAGAAGATGTGAGAATAATTCAGTTAGATTTCAACCCAGAGGAAATCGGAGTAAATGTGGCGACTGAGGTTGCATTGATTGGTGACGCCAAACTCACTCTACGTCAGATGATTGATGTATTGGACAGAGATCAATGGCAATTCCCACAGGATTCAGAATGGTTGAATGAAGTGGGTGCCAAGGTGCGGGAAAATTCTGAGACTGTCCAGGAGATGATGCAGGAGGAGACCTCACCTCTTGGATATTATCGGGCGCTACGTTCCATCAACGAGAGTTTGCCAGATGATTCGGTCTTTGTAGCTGAAGGTGCCAGCACGATGGACATTTCACGTACTGTTGTCAACCAGATGCAGCCACGAACGCGTTTAGATGCGTCTTCGTATGGATCTATGGGGTTAGGACATGGGTTCGCTATTGCAGCTGCGGTGCAGACAGGTAAGCGAGTAATTTGTCTCCAAGGTGATGCGGCTTTCGGTTTTGGCGGAACAGAGTGTGAGGTCGCGGTGCGACATAACCTTCCTATTACGTGGATTGTATTCAACAATGGCGGAATCGGGGGGCATGATCCAGAGATTTCTTCGAGCGCTGAATCAGGGTTTCTTCCACAAGGAGCCATGAACTTTAACGCTCGTTATGACGTGATGATGGAAGGTCTTGGAGGGGTCGGTTACAATGCTAACAACTCAGAAGAGTTAGATGATCATATCGACGCAGCGTTAAAGGTGGATGGGCCATCTCTGATTAATGTTCCGTTGGCTCCTGACGCAAAGCGAAAGCCCCAGAAATTCGCTTGGTTGACTCGAACATAAGGTTAGAAGTGAGGGTAGTTTTTTTCCGAATATCGACCTCAACAGATTCGAATCGTATTTGTACCTTATTGTCCTGGCAGCAATTGGCCCATTTTTTTGGTGTTATAGGATTTGAATATTTAAATGTCTTTGAATGGAATGAAAACTTAGCCAGTTACAGACTAATAATGGAGGAGTAAAAATCTGTACTCCGATTAGGGTCATCTCAGTCCCTCCACTGGGGCTGAGATGACCAGTTAATGGTACTAGCCCTAGTAGGAGCTTCGTCCCTACCTATCTCTATTTAGCGAGCATACCCCCACACACATTTTTGAATTACTTATAATGGTGCCATGAAGTACGTGTTGTTGGTAATGTTTTTTATCATAGGATGCTCGGTTAATCAGGGCGAACAAGCCTCCTTCAACGGAAGTTGCGACCGCTTCTTGGAAGACAAGCACTTAACGTGGAATGTTAATTTACAACCGGGTGACTCACTGCTTGTAACCCTTTGTTCCAACACTACCACAGGCTTCCAATGGCCTGAGTCCGCACAGATAAAGGACCAGAACATTCTGCAACAGATAGGCCACACCTTTACACCTCCTGAGAAGAGTCTCCCTGGAGCCGCTGGCAAAGAAGAATGGACTCTTAATACGATCAAAAAAGGGGCCAGTATCGTCGTGTGGGAATATAGCCGTCCATGGGCTGGTGGTGAAAAGGGAGAGTGGTCATTAACTGCAACTGTCATTGTTGAATAGGCTCGCAACAAAGTGTGACTTTCACGATAACTCGCACATAATACCAAGATGCCTATAATGGCGGTGGAAGAATGGCATGAGTTCAGAAATGATATGTTGGTGTGGACACCATAAGCGTTATCCTAGTCTCATGGCACAATACATTCCGAGAAATTTGATTCCATCAGGAGCACTTATGAAATACCTAGTGAGGGGTGCCGGAAACTGAAGATTCAGATTAAAGGGTATTTAATGGATTTTAGTCTTACATAAATATGCCAAATATACCTCTTTTACTAGCAAATTTAGGCTTCGCTATCATCTTAATATCATTGACTTTTAGGGATATTTTATGGCTGCGTGTTTTTGCTGTTTTGGGAACGGTACTTGTCTTCCCTCTGTACATATTTAGAGATGAAATAGTGTGGACAAGTCTAAGTTGGAATTTTGCCGGAGTGTTAATAAACCTACTACAAATAGTAATACTGATTTTGTACAGAAGGCCATTGGTACTAAAAGGCATCGAAAAACAAATTTACACATACGGAGGTAATAGTGAGATCGTTCATCGAATCCCTTACGTCGGGGAAATTCATGGTTACCACCGAGCTGATTTCACCAAAAGGGACTCACCTCACACCTCTATTTGAGAAAGCGGAAGCGTTGAGGGATCAGGTAGACGCAATCATCATCCCGGATTCCCATGCCGCCCAGATGAGTATGTCTCCACTAGCGGTGGCTCATTTGCTAATCAACCGAGGTATAGAGCCTATTCTCAGTATCACTTGTAGGGGGCGCAACCGAATAGCCCTACAGTCAGACCTCTTGGGGGCGCATGCTTTGGGTATCAAAAATATCGTTTGCATGACCGGCGACCACCCGGCTGTCGGTGACCACCCGGAGGCCACTCCCGTTTTCGACCTCGATTCCATTTCTCTGCTAAGGGCCATTGCTTCTCACCGGGCTGGAAAGGATATGTCAGGTCACCGTCTCACGGGAATCTCTGCTTTCTCAGCCGGTGCAGTGGTCGATCCGGCGATTACAAACCAGAATCAGCAAATGCGACGAATGGAGATGAAGGTGGCTGCCGGCGCCCAATTTTTTTTTACCCAGGCAGTGTTTGATCCGCTCCTTTTCAAGTCATTCATGCGCACCGCAAGCAGGTTCGGTGTTCCTATCATCGCGGGATTGATTGTGCTCAAGTCCGGTGACATGGCCCGTCGCCTGAACGCCGGGCTACTTGGAATCACTGTTCCAGATGTCCTGATCGACGAGATGGATCGGGCAGAGGATCCTGAAAGAACTGGCACCGAGATAGCGACGCGAACCATCAAAGATCTAATGTCCTTGTGTCAGGGTGTGCATTTAGTGTCAGTCGGGAGAGAATATCAAATATCCAGCGTGCTGAAGGCTGCTGGTATTGCTAGTGACTCATCTCTAAGAGAGAGGTAGATAACTTTGCAAACAGGTTAGGATCGGTGATTGCTGTTGGTAACTGCATATTAACCAGGAAATTTGAATTCAGATATTTGGTATTCATTCTCACTAATAATAGGCTCGTTTTCCTGAAAGCGATTAATTCGAAATGGATCAATATTTACAGTTCGACTCTCGCCCTCCAAAATAAGTTCTGCCATACCTATTCCAACTGCGGGACCGGTTTTGAATCCACTTCCACTCATCCCAGCAGCAACATACATTCCTTCAATATCCGGCTCTTTTCCTAGGACCATATGGCCATCCGGTGGGTAGCCATCAACATGCGCCCAAGATCTACGCCAGCCAGCATCGACCATAGCGGGAATCCTGTGTGCGAGCTGACCAAGCGAACGGACCTGCCATTCCATAGCTACACTGGCATCATAGTCGTTTGGATCTACTTGCAGATCAACCGAGGGCCCCGGTCGTATGCCCAGCAATGTCAGATTATTCGAGTCAGGCCTAAAATATTGGCCTACGGCATGATCGATAAAGATCATGTGAGGATCCTTCAACTCCTCAGGCCGTTCGACAAGGCCTGCGGTTAATCGCTGCGGTCCCACGGGTAGTTGAATTCCAGCGGTCTTACCCAAGTGATGAGACCAGGCGCCAGCAGCCAAGACTACCGTCGGGGTGAAGATATCCCCATCGGACGTTCTTACTCCTATAACTTTATCGTTCTCACAAAGGATTTCGAATACCGAAACTCCTTGCCGAACGGAGACACCCAGATCACGCGCCCTTCTGGCCATTGCCGTAACTGTAGAGTATCCATCGGCATACCCGCTATCCGGCTCGTAAGCCGCCGCACCGAGGTCATCTATATTGCAAAACGGCTGGAGATCCTCAATATCCCCAGGGGAGAGTGCGGTGGTATTGACTCCTACATCTTTTAACATTTCAACATTGTTTTGAAGTCTTACTGCGTTGGGCTTGTCTGCAACTGCCAGAAAACCCGTTTTCCGAAATCCCGAATCTCCACCAATGGTATCCTTCCAGTTCTCAAAAATATGAAGGCTTTTCAAGGCGAGTGCCGCGTCGTACGGATTGGTGTAGTGCATTCGGATCAGAGCACCTGAACTACCTGTGGCACCACTGCCAATACTATCTTTCTCAAGCAAGACCACTCCATCTTGACCCATACTTGCGAGGTAGTGAGCTATGCTGGCCCCGACGATGCCACCTCCTACGACTACTACTGGCGAAGAAATCGACATTCCAAACCTCCTAACAATTTGTTGGACAGCGTTTAGAGCGAGGTATTTACCAAATCTACAGCTCTTCACGAAATGTTCCATTGCATCAGACACCATAATGAACTTTTATTCAATATGCATTCGCTATACAACCTTGCATAAAATAAGAGACCGGGGTCAAGAATAGGGCTTAAACTCCATTTACTTCTGGAAATCATTTGTGTATTCAAATAAATTTCACAAACCTTGACCCTAGTGCAAAGTGTAGACGGACCCTCTGCCAGTCGACAGGGGGCCTTTAGATCTGGTGGATGCCTCGTATCGTACGGCTTCCAGCCCCTTTCTGTCAGGCTAGTGCCGACTGTGGACAAGTATGAATCGCTAATCTTAAAACAATGGAGAGGTTGTTGACACAGATCCCTAAACCTAGAATACTAGTTGTATGGTTATAAGCAACAATGTTCTAGAGTTTGATACTTCATTAGCAGCTGAAGGATTTTCGGCTATCGGTTCCGAACCGAGGTTGAACGTGCTTATTGTACTCGTGAAAGCAGGGAGTGAAGGGCTTACGGTTGGTGAGGTAAGAGAACGAATTGGTATGCCACCATCTACCCTGGCCCATCACTTGCGAATTCTAGAAAGTGAAGAGCTTATTCGGCAGGAAAAAAGAGGGCGTGCGGTATTGAATTTCGCCGTAATAACCCATATTGAAGCGCTAGCGGCATTTCTGCTGAAGGAGTGCTGCCAAGATGAGGTTGAGATCAAGATGCATAGAAACAGATGGAGGTAAGAAGTTGGTCGATAAAGAGTTGATCATAGAAAGCGTAAGGTACAGATACGGTGAGCTTGCGAGAGGTGCTGCCGATTGCTGCGGTGAGAGGGACGGATTCGCACCAGGTTCCGGAGTTTATGAATCTACCCAGATTAAAGACTTGCCGGAGGAGGCACTTATGGCCTCCGCGGGCTGCGGTAACCCCAACGCGATTGGAGAGCTGAAACAGGGAGAAACGGTGGTGGATCTTGGCAGCGGAGGAGGTATCGACTGTTTTATTGCTGCAAATATGGTGGGCGAAACCGGTCGTGTAATCGGTGTCGACATGACACCTGACATGATCAATCTTGCAAACGAGAATAAGGTCAAGGTCGAAGCAGGAAACGTCGAATTCAGGTTAGCCCAGATCGATAAAACGGGAATTGATACCGATTCGGTAGATGTAATCATTTCCAACTGTGTCATAGTACTCGCACCCGATAAAGACGCCGTTTTCAGGGAGTCTGTAAGGATTCTCAAGAAAGGTGGCAGAATGCACATATCCGACGTCATGCTGACGAGTGAACTGCCTGACCATGTGTCGTCAGACATGGACAATTGGACCCACTGCCTTGCAGGAGCTGAGTTAATAGACGTCTACATAAAAAGAATGAGAGAATCGGGATTTAGCAAGGTGGAAATCACCTCCAATGTTTCCTATAGAGAGGGATTAGAAGAGGATTGGGTATCCTCAATCAGGAGTGTGAACTTACTGGCGACGAACTGATCAGCCCGTGTCGGCAAAATGTCGGCAAGACGAGAATTGGATAACCCCGACGGAACGCAAATGCACTGTTTTCGTGACTACAAAATGGTGAGCCGGGTGGGATTCGAACCCACGACACTCGGATTAAAAGTCCGATGCTCTGCCAACTGAGCTACCGGCCCATTTTATTTTCTCTAAACATCAATTCTATATATAGAATTTCCTGTCTTCAACAAAAAATGTTATTTATCGTAGGTTTCCTGTGTCATAGGTGATATCGAACAAACCGAGGAAGGATATCGTCCGAGGTATTTTCCTATTATGTGTTTTCTCGAAAGCGTTCCCCAATCTCTAGAGTCATTGCTTGCCCTTCTGTTATCACCAAGCACGAAATATTCTCCTATTCCGACAACATTGGGACCCCAATTGGAACTATCAATTAATGCTGGGTCGAGATATGGCTCCTCCAATAAAACACTATTTAAGAAAACTACACCGTCATTGATATGAATGCTATCTCCTTCCGTAGCAATAATTCTTTTTATAAAATGGCGATTCGGATCTTCTGGATAAGTGAATACTATGACGTCTCCTGTATCTGGGTCTCCAAATAAATATCGGTTTTGTAATGCGGAAGTGTTGTTTTCTGAGAAATTCCCCAAACGCGGTTCTGGTATCTTCCAGTAGGCAGCTTTATTGGCTATTACACAATCTCCTTGATTTATGTTTGGAGCCATGCTGGAACCTTCGACCTGGTAATTTTGGATAGAAATATACAAAACAGAAAACACAAACATAGCCAATATCGATGTTTCAACAATTTCGCGAACTGCCCGTCGAATTTTTCTCTCATAAATGTACATTGCATCTAATTATATCTTCTAGTACAAGAGACCTGTCACAATGAAAGGTTTTTCAATCCGGATAGTTGTATCCTTTAAGAGACTGATATTTGTCCTAAATGTACTACCAATAGGTGACCAGATGAATAAGTTAATTGTTTCGGCGCTACTGTTAATCATTACGGGTGTGGCTTGCACCAGTAATGATCCAATTACCAATGAGCTTGTTGAAGCCCTAGAGCCAACGGCCTTGTCGCCTGTTTATGCTGCCTCCTCCACATTTGCCGATGGAGGAACAGTAAAAGGTGTTGCTAATTCAGATTCTTTAAGCATTGATGGGATACAAGGCGGGATAAGAGTTTCAGGTACAGGATCGATATCTGTGGAGCCCGATGTTGCTGTACTGGAAATTGGAGTTGAAGTATTTGCAGGAAAAGTTAGTAAGGCCAGGTCAGAAGCTTCTATTGCTATGGAATCAGTAACCTCAACCATAAAGAAGCTAGGTGTTGAAGACAAGGATATACAGACAACTAGATTTAGTATCTACCCTAGATATGATTACGAGGAAACGACAATGAACGGAAACCGGATTGGTACCCAAGTGCTTACTGGCTACACGGTAAGTAACACTGTAAAAGCTAAAGTTTTTGAAGTAGATAAAGTGGGCAAAATAATTGATGATGCAGCGGGTGCGGGAGGTGATTATGTTCGGATTAATGGTGTTGACTTCACCGTTGATGACCCTAATCCGTACAAGACCACGATTAGAAAGATGGCAGTGGAAGATGCAGTCAATAAAGCTCAAGAATACGCGCTTTTGACCAATGTCGAATTGGGCCCCATAATCTCATTAGATGAGATGGGAGTTGGCTCTATTCAATCTCCATACGAGGCTGATTACGGTATGCGGATGATGGCTGCAGCACCGACTACCTCCATAAGTAGCGGCCAATTGGAGATTAGTCTGAGTGTGAATACCCTGTTTGCTATTAAGTGATATCTGCCGTGACTCTGTATGGACTTTTTTGGGTATGTCCTCAAGCTATTGATAGAATCAGAATAAAATTTTACGGAGACCAACAATGGTACTTAGTGACCGAACCATAAGGGAGGAGATTGCTGCTGGCAGAATAGTTGTTGAACCTCTGGGGGAAAATGCGATTCAGCCTGCAAGTATTGACGTTCATCTTGACAAAACTTTTCTCGTTTTTCGAAATTCTAGATTGCCTTATATAGATGTTCGGCAGAGTGCTGAGGATTTGACAGAAAAATTGGAGATCGAAGGCGATACACCATTTATGCTTCATCCGGGAGAATTTGTATTAGGCAGTACCCTTGAATATATAGAATTGCCTGACGACCTTGTGTCAAGGGTGGAAGGAAAAAGTTCCCTTGGCAGATTGGGGTTATTGATACATTCCACGGCAGGCTACGTAGATCCTGGTTTTAAAGGACATCTGACACTTGAGCTGAGTAATGTATCTAATCTACCGATAACCTTGTATTACGGCATGAAAATAGGGCAATTGTCTTATGTGCGGCTAACCACTTCAGCTGAATATCCTTATGGTTCGCCAGAGTTAGGCAGCAAATATCAAGGGCAATCAGATCCGACTGCCAGCAAAGTACATCAGGATTTCCAAAGAGGGTGATTCATGTCATATATGGACATTGCGCTAACTGTTGGAAAACAGGCTCGAGGTATATCCAGCCCTAACCCCCCTGTTGGGGCTGTCCTGGTAAAAAACGAACAGGTAATATCAGAAGGATTTACGGGGCGACCCGGGTCCCCCCATGCTGAAGTCATGGCCATCACTTCAGCAGGAGATGGTGTAAAAGGGTCTGTTTTATATGTTACTTTGGAGCCTTGTTGCCATTTCGGTAGAACTCCTCCTTGTACTGAAGCAATTATAGAATCTGAGGTTTCTAAGGTCTATATTGCCATTAAAGACCCTGATATCAGGGTTTCAGGCAAAGGTATTGATCGACTGCAAAAAGCAGGTATCGAAGTTGTTTTGGGTGTCGGTAAAAAAGAGGCTGAGGTTGATTTGGAGGCCCACATTAAACTGTCGAAAACAGGGATCCCTTTAATTACTGCAAAATTTGCTGTTAGTTTAGATGGCAAGATAGCAACCTCTTCAGGAGACTCAAAGTGGATAACTAGCGAAGAATCTAGGACGCGAGCTCATTTTATGCGCCTTGAGTCTGACGCCATTATGGTGGGAGTGAATACTGTTATAGCTGATGATCCTCGGTTGACAGTTAGGTTGGATGATAAAAAAATCGAGAGACAGCCCTTGAGAATAGTAATTGATTCGTCTGGGCGTATACCTGAGGATAGTGCATTATTTTTGGAAAAAGGAGCTACTTTCATTGCTTCAACCCGAGACTTTAAAGTACCCGATAATCTGCAAAATGTCACAACCAAGACCTTTCCCAGTAGGGCTGCAAGAGTAGATCTTGCAGCGGTTTTAAAACACTTAGGGAATATCCCTGTTTCCTCGGTATTGGTAGAAGGGGGGTCGGAATTGATGGGTTCTTTATTTGATGAAGGTTTAGTGGATAAGGTGGCGGCTTTTATTTCTCCTAGTATTATCGGAGGGAAATCGAGCCTAAATGCAGTGGGAGGAAGAGGAGCAAATGTCATGTCAGAAAAATACTCACTAATTAATGTCTCGAGAGAATTCATCGGGCCGGATGTTTTGATATCAGGATACTGTGGAAAAGGAGATTGATGTTTACAGGTCTAGTAGAAGAACTTGGAGTTATTTCATCTATCAGCCAGACTGATATATGGATAGAATCCTCGATCATTATGGATGATCTAGGGGTTAAGGACAGTGTTTCTGTGAATGGTGCTTGTCTTACAGTAGTCAGCATTGAAGAAAAATCATTTAAGGTGAATGTAGTACCTGAAACTCTACGCCGTACTGATTTGGGAGATCTTTCAGTAGGAGACAAGGTTAATTTGGAAAGATCAGCCCTACTCGGAGGGCGCCTTGGAGGACACATTGTTCAAGGGCATGTGGATGGAACAGCTAGAATCACTGCATATGTTGAAGAGGGAAGTGCATGGCTTATAGAATTTCAAATATCAAAAAAATTATCTAGATATATAGTTGAAAAAGGGTTTGTATGCGTGGACGGTGCTAGCCTCACGGTTGTAAACTGTGATCAGAATACATTTACCGTAGCTTTGATACCCTACACTCGGGACAATACGGTTTTGGGGTACAAAGAGGTAGGCAGCTCTGTAAATATAGAGACCGATATAATAGGAAAATATATAGAACAACTCTCAACTGGGAATAAAGCCAGTATCGATCTCAATTGATCCTATATGGGAAAGATAAATATCCATGCCATTATCCAAGATAGAAGAAGCCATAGATGATATAAGAAACGGCAAAATGGTCATCGTTATTGATGATGAAGATCGTGAGAATGAAGGCGACCTAACGATGGCGGCGGAAATGGTGACTCCAGAAGCTATTAATTTTATGGCTACATATGGTCGGGGTTTAATATGCGTGCCAATGCGTGGAGAACAATTAGATAAATTAAATTTGCCGCTTATGGTCTCCAACAACACTGCAAATTTAAGTACTGCCTTTACTGTATCTGTTGATTCCTTGATAGGAACTACCACCGGAATTTCTGCCTCGGATAGATCTAATACTATTAAAGCTCTTGTGAATGATGAAACAAAACCAGAAGATTTGGGCCGACCTGGCCATATTTTTCCTCTGCGGTATGTTGATGGTGGGGTTTTAAAACGGACTGGACAGACTGAAGCTTCTATAGATCTTTGCAGGTTAGCTGGGCTAAGAGAAGCTGCTGTGATTTGCGAAATAATGGCAGATGATGGCCATATGGCAAGGATGCCTCAATTAGAAGAGTTTGCTCAACAGCATGATGTAAAAATTGTCAGCGTAGAAGATTTGATCTCTTATCGGCGGCGGCATGAGAGATTAATCGAAAGGGTAGCAGAAGCAAGAGTGCCAACAGAGTATGGGGAATTTACAGCAGTCTCCTTTAGCAGTGTGGTTGATGTGCAGGAGCATGTCGCTTTTGTTAAAGGAGATGTTTGTCAAAATGATCCAGTATTAGTTAGGGTTCATAGTGAATGTTTGACTGGTGATGTGTTCGGAAGTAAAAGGTGTGATTGCGGATACCAAGTTCAACTAGCTCTTGAGGCAATTGAAAAATATGGGAGTGGAGTGCTTCTTTACATGCGACAAGAAGGGAGGGGAATAGGGATTAACAATAAATTGAAAGCCTACGCCCTGCAAGACGAGGGGTACGACACTGTGGAGGCTAATGTAATGTTGGGCTTCGCACCAGATCCTAGGCAGTATGGGATAGGGGCCCAAATTTTGGAGGATCTTGGCGTGAAAAAAATGAGGCTTTTGACAAACAACCCCACTAAAAGGGTTGGATTGGAAGGATTTGGCTTGGAAGTTGTTGAGCGGATACCGATAGTAGCTCCTACTACTGATGAAAATGTAAGGTATATGAAGACAAAAAGAGAAAGGATGGGGCATATTTTAGACCCTATCGAAGATGCCTCGGGGGATCGATCCGGTGATTGAGGGTGACTTGGATGGAACTGGTATGCGGTTCGGTATTGTTGTTGCCGAATTTAATGATTTCATCACACTAAAATTATTGGATGGGGCCAAATCGGCTTTGTTAGAACATGGGGTATCGGAAAGTGATATAACCGTTGCTAAGGTACCCGGATCCTTTGAGATTCCCGTTGTGGCCGACGGTATGGCATCCTCAGGAAATCATGATGCTGTTATATGTCTAGGAGCAGTAATTAAAGGTGAAACCGATCACTATGAATATGTTTCACAAGGGGCGGCAGAAGGTATTTCCCGGGTGGCTTTAGATAATCAGATTCCCGTAATGTTTGGGGTTTTGACGACCCATAACGTAGAACAAGCCTTGGATAGGTGTGGCGGTCGCAAGGGTAATGAGGGGGAAAGTTGTGCGACCTCAGCGATCAGAACAGTAAATGTGCTTAACCAGATAAATAATACTGCCTGAGATATCCGCAATATTTTCGATTATTTCCTTTGAAAGCCCCTTTTAATGATATGGAAGTTAGATAATATGTCTAATTATGATAAGCCCCAAGAACAGATCATTCGGTTGCTTGACGGCAATATGAGAGCGCTTTCTAAATTGATCACACTAGTTGAATCAGACCCACAGATACTAGCCTCCGTTTATCCTGTAATGAAGGATGTTGGTGGGAACAGTCATATTGTCGGGATAACAGGCCCCCCGGGAGCAGGTAAGAGCACTCTTTCATCTGCTTTGGCTTCGATTATTAGAGACACGGGGCGGACAGTTGCAATACTGGCATGTGACCCAAGTAGCCCGTTTACCGGAGGCTCTGTTCTTGGTGATAGAGTAAGAATGCAATCACATTACACTGATCCAGGAGTGTTTATCAGAAGCATAAGTAGTAGAGGATCGGGTGGCGGGTTGTCCACTTCAACCTATGGGATTACTACCTTGCTTGACGCATTTGGTTTTGATGTGGTTTTGTTAGAAACTGTAGGGGTGGGACAAACTGAATTGGATGTGATGAAGATTTCAGACACGGTTATTGTTGTAATCGTTCCTGAATCCGGAGATTCCATACAAGCGATGAAAGCTGGATTGATGGAGATAGCAGATATATTTGTTGTCAATAAATCCGATAGGGTCGGCGCTGATAGAATGGTCAAGGACGTTGAAGGTGCCCTACGGCTTTCCGACAGTCACGCTGTCAATCTACCATCAGTCCTCAAAATTAGAGCCGATGCAGGAGATGGTGTACCAGAACTTCTTCTAGAGATTGACCGTATATATTCAGATCGCGGGTACTGTGATCGCCTCGCTGTTCATAAGTCAACGAAAAGATTGGAGGCGTTGCGGACCACTACCTTGCTGGAGATAGAGTCTAAATTAGACATGATTCTTGATGGTGAAAATTCTTCGACTAACTCAGAAGTGGCAAAACTAAAAAAAGACGTGGAGCTTGGGCGAATCGACCCTATTAGTGCTTCCCGGATTTTAGTGGACTTGATAAAGAACCTTGAATGAAATTTTAGATAAAGTAAACACCTTTTAGATATGAATATTCCGCTGGAAAAAGATTTTATAGTAAACCTTCAAAACGACGCCTATGAATTGGCTATGTCAGCTGGCCGGTTGCTCCAAATGTATTTTCGAGACCCTCTATCAGAGTCACAAGATTTGAAGGTAAGTTACAAGGATTCGAAAGGAAGAAACCCCGTGACTATGGCAGATAAAGATGTACAAGATTTTCTCTCTGAAGAGATAATTAAAAGGTATCCAGGGCATGGGATTGTTGGGGAAGAGAGTGATTCAACTGAAGACTCTATTCCTGACATTGTTTGGGTGCTAGACCCTTTGGATGGTACCCGTAATTTTATGCACGGCTTCCCCTGCTATGCATCTTCTATTGGAATTATGTACAAAGGGTTCCCAATTGCTGGTGCAATATTTATACCCTGGCCCAACCAGAATCCGGGTATTGTTATTCATGCGAGCCGAAATAATGGTTGCAAAATAAACAACAAACCGCTTGAAACCCCCGTAATTAAAGAAATTGATCCAAACGCAATAAATACCATTCCTGGTTCCTTTGCCGGTAGGTTCAAATTTGATAGTCAGTTTTCTTCTAAATCAGGGGAATCTCGTATGGGAGGAAGCATAGCTTATGAAATGTCCTTAGTGGCTCTTGGAATAACAGAGTACGCTGTTATATCAGGGTCGCATTTGTGGGATGTTTTAGCAGGAATAGTTCTGGTGAACGAATCCGGGGGTAGTTCATTGATGCAGAATGCCGGCAACTCTCTTAAAAGCGATACTGGTGTTTGGTCCGAGTTTGGCGCAGTTGTTGAGAATTGGGAATCAGGCAAAACAAAAGTCAGTGACCTTAGGCGCGGGGTGTCTCCACTACTTCTGGCGCAGTCAGATATCATCAATACTTTGGCAGCCAATATACAACTTAAAGAAAACCCGATAAAAAAGATCGCGAAATCTATATTTTCCCAAAATATGATTGCAATATATTAATAAATTAGATAGGACCTATTAGTATTCATGAATATATATTTTGATGTCGATTACACTCTAATAGCTATGGATGGAAGCCTCAGACCGGGCACTACGGAAGTGTTTGAAGAATTGATTAATGATGGTCATTCGATATACATTTGGTCTGGAGTTGGCATGCGGACAGATGACATAGAAAGATTGGGACTTTCAAAATTTGTTTCAGATATTTTCGTAAAGCCTATTACGGAATATGAAGTTGGATTAAGAAGATTTTCAGTATCGCCAAGACCTGATTTCGTGATTGATGATCATAGAGAGATCGTAGAAGCTTTCGGGGGAGTACACATAGAGCCTTACTATTTTAGATCTGCAGAAGACGGAAATATGGCAGAACTGTACAAGGCGATAAAAGACTTCATATCAACCGGTACTTCAAATCACAGGGGATTCAAACCAGTTTCAGAAGAAAAGTGAAATTATCTATGCCTGTTATAAGGAAACTTACCCCTGAAATTTCTGCCTTAATAGCAGCCGGAGAAGTGATTGAACGCCCTGCTTCAGTAGTGAAAGAGTTAGTGGAAAATTCCTTAGATGCTGGTGCAGACAGGATATATATTTCCACATCCGGTGGTGGCATCGATTCAATTGTTGTATCTGATAATGGTGCCGGCATCAATGCTGAAGAAGTAGAAGTTGCTTTTGAAAGACATTCAACGAGTAAGATATATAAAGAATCAGATTTGGATCATATATCTACTTTAGGTTTTAGGGGAGAGGCGCTTTACAGTATATCTTCAGTGTCTCGGATGGAACTTGTAACCAGACCGAGAGGTCAAATAGAAGGTGTGCGAATAGGTTTGAATAACCATGTTCTCACCTCCAAATCATTTGCAGGCATCGATTACGGTACAACGATTTCAGTTTCTGAACTTTTCTCTCAATTTCCGGCCCGAAAAAAATTCTTCAAATCCGAATCTGCTGAGGGAAGCCGAATCCATTCCATGATACAAAAGTTTGCCATATGTAATCCTGGGGTGGCATTTGAATTAAATCAGGGTTCATCTAGATCATTCCGGACATCAGGTTCCGGAGTTTTGAGAGACGTTATGGTTGCTATCTTTGGTATATCAGAGGCCTCCAAAATGATTGAAATAGCAGAGGAGTACGATCAAGATTGGCAAGGACCTATGGTATCGGGGATCATAGGCACTCCAGACCAAAAACGTTCTAATAGATCTCGCATTTTCCTATTTGTTAATGGGCGGTTAGTACAGAGTAGAACCCTTTCTTTTGCATTTGAACAAGCATATAAAGGATTTTCTCCTGACAATAAATTTCCTATTGGGGCGATCACACTTCAGGTACCTTTGGATGAAGTGGATGTTAATGTTCACCCTGCTAAAACTGAAGTGCGTTTCAAAAATGAAAGTCAAGTATTTTCCGTTGTCCAAGGAGGGATTAAGAGCACTCTTTTAACACAATCTCCTGTGCAGGCCATAGCAAATTATACTCGAAAAGATTCTAAATTTACGGAAAGTATAGAGCCTTCTGCATTTTGGCCAACAGCGCTTAGTACAGGTGGTTTTAAATCACTGGAACCTCTTAGCTCCAACACCATTGTAGGTCAAAATTTTATCAGTCCATACCAAGAAGTGCTTCCATTGCTCCGTGTCTTGGGACAAGTATCTGATACATACATTGTGTGTGAGGGACCAGATGGTATTTACATGATTGATCAACATGCTGCACACGAGAGGATAATTTTTGAAAAAATTGTTGCAGATGCTAAAAAAGAAACAGTTGAAACACAAATGTTGCTTGAGCCGATCAATCTGGAATTAGATTCGAAGCAAGAGATATTAGTTGAGGAAAATAAAGATATTCTTAATGCCTTTGGAATGACTCCAGAGCCATTTGGGCCCAATTCCTATTTAATACGGAACATACCTAAAGTATTAGCAGAGGCCGATCCAAGAGATTCATTCCATAAAATGTTATCTGCTTTAAGTGAGCAGATCGAATTTAAATCCTGGGAAGACAAAGCTGCCTACTCCTTAGCATGCCATGCAGCTATCAGGGCAGGGAAAAAAATGTCCTATCGCGAAATGTCTCTTCTTGTGAAACAACTAGAATTCTGTTTGCAACCCAATAATTGCCCGCACGGTCGTCCAACTATGATCAATATGAACAAGAACCATTTAGAGCGGGAATTTTCTAGAATTTAGGTTAACGAGCTTGGTTAAATACCCACATCTCTATTGTAGAAACCGTACAACGAAACGAGTAAAAACAAACCTGATAATACTAGCATTACAGCGAAACTTGTTTCATTCAGCCCGTTTATCAATACTGAAGGACCATCATAATAATTAAAAAGTGATATATATTTCAGGGAATTCAAGCCATCGAGCAACTCTGACATTACCATCATGACATAGCTAAGCCCAACAACCCCGCTTCCAACCCCCAAGGCAAGTCCCTTTCGTCCCTTAAGTGCCTGGGCGCTCATAGATATGTAAGCGACAGTTGTACCAAAGATCCATCCCATAGCAGTTGCGGCCAATACATTGCTCAAGGACACATCGAATGGAAAGAGAATCGATCCTATCGCAATACCTACCCATAGAAATCCGCTGACAATCGCCAGTTGGATCATTATCCCTAAAGATTTTTCCAGTACCACTCTTCCTCTGCTTATTGGGCTAGCCAGTATAAGTTCAATAGTGCCTGATTCTTCTTCGGCACCGATCGCTGAGGCTCCTGCCGATACTGCAATTACTCCTAGTAAAATAGGGAACAATAGTCCGTAAAGTTCTATTCCCAACCAACTTTCGGGGGTGACAGTGTCTTTTGGGAGTGGTCCTATCATGGCCTCCATTAGTTTGGGGGCATTATCTATCATATCGCTGATTTCACCTTTAAAAGAGTCATAGAGGCCCGAGAACATTAGGGCTAAAAGAAACATTGAGGCGGACCAAACTACGATGGTTTTCCATCTTGAGATGATGTGAATAGAGAATATGTAGTTAAGCATGAGGTCAGTCCTCGTAGTACTTCATAAATATATCTTCAAGACTTGTTTCTTCTTCAGAAAGGTCGATTGGATCTTGATCAGAAAGGGTTTTGATGAATTCTGAAATGTCTCCTTTTACGGTCACAGTCAATTTGTTCTCATCTTGGGTTACTTCAGACACTGATTCTATTTTTTCAAATACACTTAGCTCAGGCAATTTTGGAAACGTAATAGTGTATCTACGGAGGCTAAATTCGAAAGCTCCCCTAATATTTTCAGTTGCTATGAGTCTTCCTGACTTAATGAATGCTGCTTTATCGCAAATATGTTGTACTTCATTAAGGTCATGCGATGAGACGAAAACACTATTGCCAAGGTGTTTCATCTGGAGGACCATTTCATAGAAAACCTGCTTCATTAAAGGATCTAATCCACTAGTAGGTTCATCCAAGATCAACAATTTTGGTTGGTGCATGAAGGCCTGAATTAAACCAATTTTCTGTTTATTCCCTTTTGATAGTGTTCCTATTTTTGCTTGAGGCGAGATTTGTAACCGGTTGGCCAGATCATTAACATAATCCCAATTAGTGTTTTTCCCTAATCCGGTGAGATATTTAAACAATTGGTATCCTGACATGGAATCATAAAGTGAAATATCACCTGCCAAATATCCGATATGATTCTTGATTGCGACGCTGTTTTTCACGCTGTCTAGCCCAAATATGCTGATTTTACCGTCGGACGGGGTTAGAAAATTTAGTATGGATCTTATTGTGGTGCTTTTCCCTGCTCCATTCGGGCCAAGAAATCCAAACACTTCACCTTCATTCACTTTTAAATCTAGTCTGTCAACGGCAATTTTTGTACCGTAGGTTTTGGAAAACCCCGTAATTTCTACAGGAACATCGGTTTTTATCGAATTCATACTAGTATTTAGGTTTCACTGTCTTCGGGCTCAGACGGGCTGGGCAGATCTTGACTAGTAGGGGGCCATTCCATTTTGTGATCGAGTCTAGATACAGGTATAGCTGGTACTGTTTGTATCTCTACTCCGACTTTAACCCCTAGTTCAAGAGAAAATCTCGCTGCGGCTTCGTTGTCGGGAGCTTCAAGGATGGTTATAAAATCGTGATCCCCAAGAACTGCATATAACCCCATGCAATGAACATCAGGGAGGTCGCTAGAATGAGCCGCGTGCAAGACCATTTCTGGGTCATCATTAACTAGGTGCCTTCCCTCTTGTGTAAGAGTCATCAATAAAAAATAAGTAGAAATTTTATTACCCCCTATGTTGTACGTTAGTTAGGAATCAAGGGAATAGATAGGGAACCTACCAATTCAGGAGACAAGGTTTTTGATCCTTCCATCCTTGATCAGAAGGGAAGACAGTGTTCATCATTACTCTTTCAACGTCTCCATCAAACCAGGATTCCACTGTTGACCTCCACTTTTTATAGTGAGGAGCATTTCGATGTGCATCCAGCGCGGATTCATTTTCATAAACTTCGTATAAATGGAATCTATTCGGATCTTCGGCATTTCGTAGGATATCGAATCTGTAGCACCCTGTTTCATCTCGAACAGACCCTTGGCTGTCACCGAAGCTGGCTTCAGTAAATTGCCCTGCATAACCATCTTTTACTTGTATCGTGACAAATATTGAAATCATAATTTTCCTCGGTGTAATTGTAGAATTTGGTGGACCTGGATAGCTTTAGTCCACTAGATTATATCAGCGGGGACCATCTAATCCTTGCTACTTGTAGCTTAAATTTCTTCTAAGAGCTCAGCCGGGTGTTTTAAATGCCAATCAGTTTCCTGTTGAAATCGATCGGCTAAGTTCAAGATTGCATTTTCAGCATATACCTGCCCTATAAACTGAATGCCTGTAGGTAAATTGGCTTTAGTGAAGCCATTTGGAACTGAGATAGCAGGCAATCCGACTGAATTTCCTAGGGCACCAAGTGTATCTTTTGCATTGCCCCGAATGGCGCCTCTAAACTCATCTTCCAGTTTTGATGCCGGTGTTCCTCTAGTTGGCCCACACACAGCGTCATATTTTGACATTATCGGATCAATTTTCTGGGATATTTCGTCTCTTAACCGTAACGCTTTTAAATAATCCTTGGCAAGCACCGCGGTACGCGCGTACGGGCCGTATTTATCTTCCGGCGCTGTGAGGTGGGTTGCGGTTCCATTACCAGCAAATTCTTCAAAAATGGCACCAGACTCCGCTAACATGATCGTTCTAGTTATTGCTTCATAGGGGTATTCTGGAAAATTTATTTCTTCTATCTCACAGAATTGGCTAAGAGCATTCAAACTTTTTTTGAAATTGTCCGCTACTTCTTCATCTATGCCGGTAGAAGCACTAGCTAATACTGCCAGTTTGAATTTACGTTGATTAGAATAGACACTATATTCATAGGGTTTATCGCTTGTTGAAGAATCCTTGGGGTCTGGTCCCGCGATTTGGTTTAGCACGATGCCACAGTCATCAGCAGATAAACAGAGTGGACCAATTTTGTCTAGTGACCAGCTAAGGGCCATTGCCCCATATCTACTCACTCTGCCAAAAGTAGGTCTTAGGCCTGACACTCCACAATTATTGGCTGGTGACAGTATGGATCCCCAAGTTTCCGAGCCTATAGCGAAGGGTACTAAGCCTGTCCCGACTGCTGAACCAGACCCACTGGATGAACCGCCGGCCCACGTATTCTTGTCCCAAGGACTTCTACATGGTCCGGTAAGGGAGGCATTTGGCTGCCTGTAACCCATTCCGCCAGCGAGTTCAATCATAGCTAATTTTGAAACTAATATTGCCCCTGAAGAGCACAATTTATCTATCACTGTAGCGTTGTATTTAAAGGTTTGATGCCTGAATGGTTCAGCACCCCAAGTTGTTGGAATACCTCCGTCTGTGGCCAGTAAATCCTTCGCTCCAAAGGGAATGCCATGTAAGGTTCCCCTATATAGACCGGACATTATTTCTTTCTCAGCCGCTTCTGCCTGCTTCAGAGCTAGCTCACCTGTGACGGTAACTACGGAATTATATTCCGGCCCCAGTTCATTTAGCCGAGTTAGGTAGTACTTTGTTATTTCTATAGGCGAAATGTTTTTGTTTGCTATTTCTTTTGCTATAGACCGTATATTTTTAAACAGAGGGCTCTTATTCATTTGGATCGCCTCTGAATGGCTGGTACCAATTTAGCAGTGGAAAGCTATCATCCAATTTGGCTGTTCTAATTTCATTGGCGTCGGTAAGTATGCCAGCTATGGATTCCTTAATCTTCTCAACTTGATCGTCAGAAATCAGGTTGTCGAAATGTAGATTCACCAAGTCCCACATGATTTCTTTTTCGCGCTCGTGGCCATATTTAGTCATGGTTCCCTTTCCTCTAACTTCACTTGATGCCATAAATCGTCCTGACTTTTCAATGGCAAATCAGAGAATTTTTGTCCTGCCTGTTCGGATAATTTTTCCATGTTAGTGAACCTGGAAACAAACTTTCTATTGGAGTTTCTCAATGCCTGTTCTGGGTCTATACCATTATGGCGGGCCATATTTGCGACTGTAAACAACAAATCTCCGACTTCTTCTTCTTGTTGATCACAGTTGGTAGCGGCTTCGAATTCAGATAATTCCTCCAATATTTTTTGACGAATTTCATGAGAGTCATCCCAATCAAAACCGCACCTCGCCGCTCTTTGTTGTATTTTCAGTGCATAGGCAAGACCAGGCAGATTGCGAGGTATACCATCCATTTCGTACTGTCTGGATTCTCCTTTCTCGTCTCGTTTTATTTTTTCCCAGTTGTTCTTTAAGTCCTCGATAGAATCCACTGTTTGGTCTGAAAAAACATGAGGGTGTCGACGGATGTATTTTTCCATAGTGGTTTCAAAAACGTCTGACCTGAAGAATGAACCGGATTCTTCTGAGATTAGGATTTGGAACGCAATATGCAACAGGACATCACCTATTTCTTCAAGTCGCTCAGAGTCTTGTTCGTTTTCGGTGGCTTCTACCAATTCGTAGCATTCTTCAAGCAATAGTGGAGTTAAAGTATGTAAGGTTTGCTCTTGGTCCCATGGGCATCCACCCGTGGAACGGAGTTGAGTCACTAATTGGAGGATTCCCTCAAAAGTATCAGGGAAAGGTAGTGATGTATCCATTTTTATATCCTATAGGGCCTTTGTTGACACTCTTTAGGGCAGGTCAATAAGCTTAGTACCGTATGTACACTAGAATTTTCAATAACATTCTACAGGCCTTGTTTATTATTTGCGTTCCCCTTTTACTCATAACCACCAATGTCAGAATAGTATTGAATTCAGCCACAATATATGACTATGGGTTCAACAAGTACAAGATTGAGAAACATACGGGGATAGAATTCGAACAATTACAATTAGCCGGGAAGCAAATAAGAGATTATTTCAACAATGATTTGGAATGGATCACAATTAATATCTCGCTACGCGGAGGGAATGTCCCCAATTTGTTTAATGAGAGGGAGATTCTTCACATGTATGATGTTAAAAATCTCGTAAAAATGGTTTACATGGTGCAATTATATTCAGCGGTATTCCTTTCATTAGGTTGTGTTTTTATGCTTTTTAATTCTTTTACTAATGGAAGAATTCTGACTATGAAGTATATCGGCAGAGGGGGGGTGTTCGCTTTTAGTTTGGTGATAGCAGTTTCAATTTTGGCTATTATTGGATTTGATAGGTTATTTCTGTTTTTCCATTTGGTTAGTTTTAGTAATGATTTATGGGTTTTAGACCCAAGACGTGACTATTTAATAGCCATGTTTCCGCAAGGATTCTTCTTCGACTGTACGGTTGTTATTGCCTTTCTCACGTTAGTGGAGGGAGTGATTTTGAGTTTAATACCCCGGGCCATCCGACTTGCTGTGAAAAAATAGTTTAGGCTTCCTTAAATTTCGATTGTGCCATAAATATTTTCTCCAGTAACGAATATGGCGACTCTCCTATCTTTTTTCATAGCTTCATCGTAATCTTCCCAATTTGGGTGTTCTTTTCCTGCAGCTGATCTGTAGGCTGTACGAAGGATATTTTTCAAAATTGTGGGATCAGTTGTATCTTCGGAAAAGATAACAGCTCTACCTTCCAAGACTAGATAGGGTCTCCAATTCGAATTCGAAATAAGTAAGGAGCATTCAGGAGTCCTATTTAAGTTTACAAATTTAGCTCTAGATTTTGTGGTAGTGAATATCGCGCCGCCTTTATAGAATCCAACTGTGACGGCACTAAGTTGAGTTGCACCATTCAACCGTATTGTTGACAGGACCGCGTTATGGTTGTGATTTAGGAAATGTTCTACCTCCTGGCTACTGATATCCATTATCCTGCCTCTTTGGCATGATTAAAATTCTTCTTCGTATAGGTAATAATCAGTTTCATGCATACCTAGGGTCCTATATACTTTTTGGGCGTTTCTATTATCTTTCTCAACATACAACCTGATCCCACAGCAATTCCCATTCGCTTTGCTACGTCGAATGACTTCACTATGCATAAGCCGGTATACTCCCTGTCTTCGATACTCTGTATCGACAAACACACTTTGTATCCAAAAGAACCAACCATTCCTCCAGTCGCTCCATTCAAACGTTACTAATAAGCTTCCTATGATTTTTGAACCTACCTCCGCGATTATATAGAAGCCTTTATCAGAGCAGTTCAAAACTGATTCGACCCCTTGTCGAACTGTCGATTCATCTAAAATTTTAGATTCTGTCTCCAAGGCCATTTTCTGCTGAAATTTAGAGATGGTAGGAGTATCAGATATACTTCCCTCTCTTATTGAAATTTGCCTCATTATTGACCTCTCTTATTGAATCTGTATATTAGACATGATTATCGTGCATTTGCTGAAAACCGAATCTTCTAGGAGTATACGATAGGTGGAAAAAGTATTCAGTTCATTTGATGAGGCTGTATCAGATATTTTTGATGGTGCTGTCATTATGGTTTCTGGCTTTGGAGGTACGGGTGGGACAGCCCAAAACCTAATTGTTGCTCTGAGAGATCACGGTGCTTCAAACCTGACCATAATAAGCAACACTGCAGGTCTTGCAAGCCTTATGGGGTTCGGTACTTTACCGGGGCACACGGCTGTTGACTGCGGAATCTTGATCGATAATGATCAAGTGGGTAAACTCATAGCTTCTTATCCGGTTTCTCCATCTCCTTCTAGGATAAATTCATTTGAAACCCATTTTCGGAAAGGGAAAATTGCTTTGGAATTGGTACCACAAGGTACTCTGGCTGAACGGATACGAGCTGGAGGTGCAGGGATACCGGCATTTTTCACTCCTACTGGTGTGGGAACCGAATTGTCCGAAGGGAAAGAAGTGAGGGAATTTGATGGTCGCAGTTATATAATGGAAACTGCTTTGAAAGCAGATTTCGCATTAATTAAAGCACATAAAGCGGATACTTTGGGGAATCTGTCATACAGAGGCACTTCGCAGAATTTTGGTGCTGTCATGGTCAGATCTTCTGGTATTTCTATCGTAGAAGTGGATGAGATAGTAAGCCCTGGTGAAATTGAATCACATTTAATAAATACACCAGCTTTATTCGTAGATAGAATAGTGGAGAGATGAAGTGAACTCAATATATTTCTGAGAGAGTTAATAACGATGCTTGATAGGTTGCCGAGAGAAGTTATAGCAATGAGAGTAGCCCGGGAACTAAAGGATGGCGATATAGTCAACCTGGGATTGGGTATACCTTCACTGTGTTCTCAATATGTTCCGGAAGGGAGAACCATTCTCTATCACAGCGAAAGTGGAGTCCTTAATTACGGACCCATGGCAGAGCAAGGGGAAGAAGATGACGACTTGATTAATGCCAGCGGACAGTTTCTTGAGCCTACCCCTGGAATGTCTTTCTTCCATTCCGCCGATGCATTTGGAATGATAAGAGGAGGTCACATTGATGTCACTGTTCTGGGTGCCCTACAGGTTTCAGAAAAGGGAGATCTATCAAATTGGATGCTTCCATCTAGAGGGATTGGCAATGTCGGCGGAGCTATGGATCTAGCCGTAGGAGCGAAAAGAGTAATCGTTGCAATGGAACATAAAGGGAGAGAGGGGGAACCTAAGGTAGTATCTGAATGTACTTTTCCTTTGACTAGTCCCACATGCGTCAGCCTGATTGTTACAGATATTGCTGTTATTTCTGTGGGGCAAAAAGGTCTAATTTTAAAAGAAACTGCGCCTGGCTGGGGATTGGAAGATGTTCAGAAGGAGACTGAACCCGAGTTGATTCCAGCCGATGATTTGAAGGAAATAGAATTATAGCTATTACTGCAACGTAAAAACTGAACCGGATTCTGTTTTTGAAATTTCAATCTGTTGGTTGAAATTTTCTTTCATTGAATCAATGTGAGTTATGACTATGATCTTTTCAAAATCTTCGCTGATAGATTGTATGACTTCAATAAGCCTTTCCTGTCCCATTGTGTCTTGCGAGCCAAACCCCTCATCAATAAATAATATTGGTAATGGAGACCCTGACCTGGAGGCAAGCAATTTTGACATTGCTATTCTGATTGCAAAGTCGATTCGAAAAGTTTCCCCTCCACTGAATGTTTCATAACTTCTAGTGCCTTGTTCGTCAGATATAGTTATGGTTAGTTCTTCTGAGGGAAGTCCTGTGGCCCTATCTGTTCTGCCTTCTTGCAATTCTAATTTTATGGTCATTTTATTGTCACTAAGGCGAGCCAACAGTTCTTTAGCGGTATTTTCTAGCATTGGAACAGCTCTTTCTATCATTAATGCTTGAATCCCATTGCGACCAAAAGCAGAAGCTAATTCTTCGTACAATTGAACTTCTTCATTGCTTTTTAGTATTTCTAATCCCATTGATTTTATGTCTTCTTCAGCTTTATAGATTTCCTCAATTTGGTAGCGAGTTTGCTCACGAATTGTCACCGCATTAAGATTTTGTCCCTTCACCTCCTTAATTTTTGATTGAATTAAATTGATCGCCTGTTCTAAATCCCCTTTTTCAGCCATCATTTTCCCAATTCTGACTAGTTCCAATTTCCAGTTTTCTATTTGGGTTTGTCTGGCCTCTCTAATGGATTTGGTGTCCTCTATAGATTGAGTTACTGATATAAGCCTGTCTTTTGACCCTTGAAGTTGCGCATGAAGTTCCAAATAGGGGCTCAATTGTTCGACTCTAGATTCAAGGTGACTATGTTTTTTTTCAGTGTCTTCCAATTTTTTAAGTTTAGAACCCAAGGTTTTTAGCTGCTTTAATTCTTCGGAGTGAAATTGTTCAGAATTAAGTTGTTCTTCCATTTGGGCCACATTTAATTTAATTGAACTCAGCTCAATTGAAGAATCCTCACTTTTCGCCAACTGATTCATCAGATTAAATTTTAGTTTTTCTGTCCCTGTTTTTTTCTGAACCAAATTACTCTGCTCTAATTCATTGTTAGTAATGAGTTCTTTTTTTCTTTCAGTAAGGGTTTGGATTTTTTTTAAGTTGGATTCGTATTCAGCTTTGCTGGTTTCCCCCTCACGTTGAAGCCCGTCCCTTATGTGATTTTTGCTGCCGTCTGAAACAGATTGAAGGCAAAGCGGACAGGCTGCCTCGGCATGATTTATCATGTCAAACCTATTTCGGCTGTCGGACATCTGCGTCATTAAAGTTTTATTGGAGATTTGTAAAATGGTTACTTTCTCGGACATAGCGTTAGCCTTATCTAATAGGTGTTCTCTTTTGCCAATTTCGGTCTCCAAACTTTGAAGGGTGGTGTTGGCAAGGTTGATTTCATGTAACAAAGTAGGAATGCTGTCCACTAAGGGTTGGAGGTCTGTATTGATCCGGTTCCATTCATTGGCAATTTGCGATTCTAATTTCAGTTTTTCAATCGCTATTGTCTTTTCTATTACAATTTTCTCTTCGTTTATTTTGTGAAAATCAGACATTAATGTAGAAGATTTACCATACTCAGATCTCAAGTTCTGATATTCCTTATAAGATGATTGAATCTCTTCAGAACGGCTGAGCAAAGTTTTCAATTCATCTAATTCTGCTTTCCAACGCATTTCTTGGACTAGCATCAGGTCTACTTCTTTTTCGAATGTTTTAATTTGGTCGGATACGGTTTTTTTATTGGATATTTCAGCTAATAAGGTCTGACGGTTTAGGTTATAGTCTTCCAATTCGCTACTAAGGCTTTGTTCTTCTGATAATAGATTTCGAGACTCTTTTTCATACGTCTCCAATTTTTCAAGGAGTACTTCTTTTTTTTGAACAATTGAAGATTTATTCTCGATCACTGATCGTTGCACTGCAACATCATTTTGCAGTTGGCGGGAATGCTGTTTAGACGCTGATTCCAGACGTTCATAATATGAGAGGTCCAGTAAGTCGGCTAAAATCTTTTTTCTGTCGGTTGGCCTGGAGGATGTGAAGCGATTGGAATCCCCTTGTTTTAGATAAGAAGTGTTTATGAAAGTTTCATAGTCCATATTGAGTAAGTCGACTATTTTTTCCTCAGTTTCTTTTATGGTATTAGCCATCAGTGAGGTTACGGTATCACCGACAATAATGGACAGATTCAGTTCTGATTTTCCTGATGAGGCACCTTTACTTTTTGCATAGGTGCGAGTAACCCTGTACCTGTTGTCGCCCGCAAAAAAATCTAGTTCTACAAACATAGAGTTTCGAGCGATATTGACCAGTTCATCTTGGGTTCTTGCTCTTGATTTTCCCCATATCGACCATGTTATCGCGTCAAGTAAAGCAGTTTTGCCATAACCGTTATCCCCGGAAATGCAGGCGATATGGACCGGCTCTAGATTTAGAGAAGGGACATCTTCTCCGTAGCACATAAAATTTTTGACAGTTAACAATAGTGGGATCATATTTAATCCGCCGGCCTGTAATTTACCTTACGCTATATTTACCTCTGTTCCATTCAAGGTGCAGATACTTTTTAATGGTACTGTGGTTTTCACTAGACTTTCGGCGAAACAGCCTTTTTTCGCCAATTGGATGACTTCAATTAAATCTTCCTCTGAGTGGTCGGATTCAACATCGAAAAAGCTTCTAACTTCCGTTACCCCGTTTTCGACTGTATTATCGGCTATAGAACCTTTTAAGTAGTAATCCATTTCAACGTGAACTTTCGGTGAGTGTATTCCTATTTCTTTCATTGAAGCGTACCGTTTCAAATTAGTTAATAGTCAAAAACCTATTCCACCCACTACGTATGTAAGTGGAGAAGGGTAGTTATCATCGCCTCCTAGTCGGGGAGGTTCATCGGAATAAAAGGTGAATTTATCTTTTTTACCTGCATGAAGCATTTTTTCAAGATGTTCGCATTCGACAGACACTGTTGATTTAAAAACATTTTTGGGTAGTTCCGATCCTACTGTAGATTGTGGTATGTCACTTGGCATGGTGAGGCTCTCCTTCAGGTGTGGGGATATATTCCAGCATTGATTTGACGTTATAGTTTGGACCTTCTGAAGTCAGACTTTCAGCTGCAGCCGTTGCAGTGTCAATTGAAGTGAAGCAAGGTATTCTTTTCTCCACTGCTGCCCTTCTGATGTGGAAACCATCTTTTACGGCACTGCTATTACCCGTAATTGTATTGACAACGGCATCTACTGTTCCATTGACGATTATATCTACCACATTAGGATGCCCCTCATTGAGTCGTTTTGGTATTGCTACAACTTTTTTACCCAATTCGCTGATAAGAGAGGCCGTACCTTCAGTGGCGAACAAATCATATCCTTCATCAACCAGTTTCTGAATCAGCTTGCCTGACTGTTTTTTGTCCTCATCAGAGATGCTTAGGAGTATAGAACCATTTACAGGAAGTCTGAGATCGGCGGCAATTAAAGCCTTGCTGATAGCCGATTTATAGTCATAATCTATTCCCATCACCTCACCAGTTGATTTCATTTCTGGTCCCAGGTATGTATCTACGCCCGTTAGCTTAGACATTGAGAATACAGGGGCTTTAACACCTACTATGCCGTGGGTCGAAAATAGGCCTGTTCCGTATCCCATGTCCGATAGCTTTTTGCCTAACATCGCTTTTACGGCCAGGTTTACCATCGGGACACCAGTCACTTTGGATATGAAGGGTATGGTCCTACTTGACCGAGGGTTGACTTCAATGACAAATATTTCGGTTTTTTCGTACTCCGCAGTACCTTCTGTTATGGACCCTGGGCTTCTGTAAGTGTTGCCACCAACAATAACGTACTGAATATTCATGAGTCCCTTGATGTTTAAAGATTTTCCGATTCGAGTGGTGTAGTCAGTAATTGTGGCTATCTCTTGCTTTGTTAGGGTCAAGCCAGGATAAATTGCCATTGAGTCACCGCTATGGACTCCGGCTCTTTCTACATGTTCCATTATTCCAGGAATCAGGACTGATTCCCCGTCGCATACGGCATCTACCTCCACTTCTTTGCCGACGAAATATTTGTCAATTAAAACTTTTCTTCCTTCGCCAGCCTCCAATGCATCATTCATGTAGCGTTGCAATTCTTCTGGGGTTTGGACAATTTCCATTGCCCTGCCCCCCAAAACGTAGCTAGGTCGTACCAGCACCGGATATTTTATTTCGTTTGCTACTTGAAGGGCCTCTTGAATGTTGGATACTGATCCTCCAGGCGGATTTGGTATATCTATTCCACGTAAGAATTCTTCAAATAGATGTCGGTCAGAGGCGACATCGATAGTGTGGGCAGTAGAACCTAATATAGGCATAGACTCTTTGGCTAGAGTTTGAGAGAGATTTATTGCTGTTTGTCCTCCGAATTGAACAATTGAGGGTGGATTCTCACCATGCTCTGAATCTGTGGCTAATCTTTCATTGTCAATTATGTCAAATATCGATTCCTCATCCAAAGGTTCAAAATACAATCTATCACTGGTATCAAAATCTGTAGATACTGTTTCTGGATTGGAGTTCACTAGTATGCTCTTCACCCCTTCTTCCTGAAGTGCCCACGCTGCATGCACAGAACAATAGTCAAACTCAATTCCTTGCCCGATTCTTATAGGTCCACTGCCAAGTACCAAAGCCCTTTTGCCAGGAAGCGGTTCTGCTTCATTTTCGGTTTCATATGTACTGTAAAAATAAGGAGTTTGGGCTTCGAATTCGGCAGCACATGTGTCTACCATTTTGTACACTGGTTGAATATTGAGTCTTTTGCGTAATTTTCGAATATCTTTTGCAGATTGATTCACTATCTCCCCAATTCGTTGATCCGTGAATCCTAATCTTTTAGCTTTAAATAATAAATCGTAAGAAAGGTCATTAGAGTCTATGGTTCTTTCCATTGCGATAATTTTGGAGAATGACCGTGTAAACCAAGGGTCTATTCCTGTACGCCTAGAAAGCTCGTCAGCACTCACATTTTTTCTAAGTCCTGCTAGCAGTGCCCACAATCTTTGGTCATTTGGATAGATGGGTAATTTATTCAATACAGATTCTTCATCAGTAAACCATACTGGATCTTCCCACATTATTGATCTGTTTGATATCTCAAGTGACCTCACGGCCTTTTGAAAGGCAGCTTCGAAGGTTCTATCGATGGCCATTACTTCCCCAGTTGCCTTCATTTGGGTTCCAAGGGTTCTTTCTCCTGAAGGGAATTTATCGAAAGGCCATCTTGGTATTTTCACTACACAGTAATCCAATGCAGGCTCAAAAGCGGCTACAGTTTTTTGAGTTACTGCATTTTGAATTTCATCAAGGGTCATACCTATGGCAATTTTTGCGGCAACTCTCGCTATAGGGTATCCGGTGGCCTTACTAGCCAGAGCTGAACTTCTACTGACTCGTGGGTTCACTTCTATCACATAGTAAGAAGGTCCTGTTCTTCCGGCATCAGGTAGGGTTTCGCCAACTACATTTCCTGGTGCCAAAGCAAATTGTACGTTGCAACCACCTTCAATTCCCAGTTCCCTTATAATTTTTAGGCTCGCTGTTCTCAGCATCTGATATTCATTGTCAGATAGGGTTTGGCTTGGGGCTACTACGATGCTGTCACCCGTATGAACCCCCATTGGGTCTATGTTTTCCATGTTACATATGGTGATGCAATTATCAGAACTATCTCTCATTACCTCGTACTCAAGTTCTTTCCATCCAACTATGGATTTTTCAACTAGCACCTGATGGATAGGGCTTGCACTCAGTCCTGATTTAACTATCTCGGTGAAGGTATCATCATCTTCGGCTATACCTCCACCAGTTCCTCCTAAAGTGTAGGCTGGTCTGATGACGAGTGGTAGACCTATCGTATTTTTTGCCTCGGCAGCCTCTTCGTAGGTGTTTACTACAAAGCTAGGAGGAGTAGGCTCTCCGATATCAGTGAGTAATTCTCGGAACAACTGTCGATCTTCTGCTTTTTTTATAGAATCTACACTGCTTCCTAATAAGCGGACTCCATACTGATCAAGAACACCTGCTTCGGCGAGTTCAACGGCTAAGTTTAGGCCTGTTTGACCCCCTAAGGTAGGTAATACAGCATCAGGCTGTTCTCTCTCGATAATCCTCGATATGACTGGAACGGTTAAAGGCTCTATGTATACAGAATCTGCTACATCTGCATCAGTCATGATTGTCGCAGGATTTGAATTTACCAAGATGGTTTCGATCCCTTCTTCTCTTAATGACTTGCATGCCTGTGTGCCGGCATAATCAAATTCAGCTGCTTGGCCTATTACAATTGGACCTGACCCGATTACAAGGATCTTTTTTGGTGTGTCAGTCAATTGCCAGTCCTCTCTTGTGTAAATAAGAAATTAACTTGTCCGGGAAATTTATAGTCATACCATCTGCTCCACATTCAACTACATTTTCCATAAGTGCCTCAGTTAACACTCCATGACATCTGACTTCAAATCCCTTGTCATGTAATTTGGTGACAAGGGATGGGGTCACTAGATCGGCTCTAGGACACACCTGATCGAATCCATAGTTCAACGAGTCCGATATTATAGAGTCATTCCATTCACTACCAGGTCCCAGAGGAACGAGCCATCCAGTTTTTATTTCAGGGGCATATTCCCTGGTTTCTACCAGCCGTGGCATCCAAAATGAGGTTATTATTGTTTTTTCAATTGCTTTAAAAGACCTGATCATATCGCAGGTTTTTTGTGCCAGGTTGGGTGTATTTCCTTTAATCTCCACGTGTAAGTGGACTGCTGATTTGTATTCAACGAGAATTTCTTCCAAAGTGCATAACCTCTCCCCAGAATATTTGTGATCAAACCAGGAACCGGCATCTAGCGCCTTTAGTTCTTTTAATGTGTAATCGGTTACATTTCCATTTCCATTTGTTGTTCGGTTGAGCGTATCGTCATGGATCACAACCAGGTGACCATCTTTTGAAGAATGAACGTCAAGCTCTATATGTTTAACTCCCATATTGATCGCCATATCGAAAGCGGCATGCGTATTTTCGGGAGCATAGGAGGATGCTCCTCGATGGGCTATATTAGTAATTTTTCGTCGCATAATTATTTGGTCTCTTTAACCATCTCTAGGAAATCGTCAAATATGTATTCATTGTCCTTAGGCCCGGGGGAGGCTTCAGAATGGTACTGGATACTAAGGGCAGGAAGAGATTTATGGCGTATACCTTCTACTGTATAGTCATTCATGCTGATGTGGGTGATATCGACGTCTGATGGCAAAGATTCAGGATCAATGGAGTATCCATGATTTTGAGCAGTTATGTAGATTCTTTCCGAAGCAACATCTTTAACTGGGTGATTGGCTCCTCTATGCCCAAACTTAAGCTTGTAGGTTTGGGCACCAAGAGATTTCGCGAGTATCTGATTCCCGAGGCAAATTCCCATTACAGGTATTTTCCCCAAAATATCTTTTGTAGTGGATACTAAATGATCTAGAAGTTCTGGGTCTCCTGGTCCCGGAGAGAGTAATATGCCGTCGGGGTTTTCAGTGAGTAGATCATCAGAAGTGGCTGATGAAGGAAACACTTCAACATCACAACCTTTTCCTTTCAGAATCCGTAGGATGTTGTATTTAAGACCATAATCTGAGACAAGGATTCGTAAATTGTCAGCAATAGGATCGTATCCTAGTCCTGCTTCCATCCATCGGTAACGTTCATTGGCGGATACTGTCTGGACAAAATTCTGTTCGTCATATGATGGTTTATTTTTCAACTGTTGTAAGGCTTGTTCTGGTGACATATCGACTGCAATGGCGCCCATCATCACTCCTTTCGACCTTATTTTACGTGTAACAGCTCTGGTGTCTATTTCAGAAATTCCCACTATCTCCTGGTTGTCGAGGTACTCATTTATGGTTTCGGTTATTTTGGTATGACTTGGTTCTTCACAATATTGCCTCACGACATATCCGGAGACTTGAATTTTGGACGATTCTATATTTGTACTGGTAATGCCGTAGTTACCTAGAAGGGGGTATGTCGAAACTACTATCTGGCCTGCGTATGAAGGATCCGTGAGTATTTCCTGATACCCTGTCATCGAAGTGTTAAAAACTACTTCACCGTAGGTCTCACCTTTGTATCCAAATGACTCACCGGGGTAAATAGATCCATCTTCAAGTATTAGAAAAGCTTTTGTTGCCAATGTTCAATCACCAGTATCGATTAGTATATTTTTCTGCCTTTATAAAAAGTGGCTTTAATTTTTCCTTTGAGTAAGGTCCCCTCTAAGGGAGTATTTTTCCCTTTAGATAAAAAAGTTTGGGAGTTGATAATCCAAGTTTCAGAGGGGTCAAAAACTGTAATGTCTGCATTGCTACCCTTTTTTAAATTTCCTATTCCCATACCCAAAAATTTGGCTGGATCTGCCGTCAGTTTTTTAATGAGGGTGGTTATGTCAATATGACCATTATCTACTAATGTCATGAGTGATCCGAAGGCGGTTTCTAGGACGCTAATTCCAAACGCAGCATCCTGAAATGTAGTTGTTTTGTCCACCTCATTATGCGGGGCATGGTCAGTGGCAATCACGTCTACTGTGCCATTCTGAAGCCCTTCAATCATGGCACTTACGTCCGATTGATTTCTGAGTGGCGGGTTTACTTTTGCATTAGTGTCATAGGCGTTACGAGCCAAAGGAACAAAGGAGTCTTCAGTTGGCCCCATCACAAGCCTTTCTGAGAGTGTCAAATGATGAGGAGTGACCTCACAAGTTCCTTTAATGCCCCTGGCTTTTGCAGCCTTAATTAAGTTAAGTGTTCCCACCGTGCTGGCGTGGGCTATGTGAATACGGCCACCAGTCAATTCTGCCAAAGAGAGGTCCCGTGCCACCATAACCTCCTCTGCCGAGTTCGGCATTCCTTTTAACCCCAATCTATTGGACACCCAGCCTTCGTTCATTGAAGCTCCTTCCGCTAAGGCGGGAACCTCACAATGGTTGATGATTGGAAGATTCAAACCAGCACTATAACTGAGAGCTTGCCTCATTATGTTGGGATCTTCTACTGGGTCACCATCATCGCTAAAGCCTATGACTCCGAGCTCTGCTAGTTCCGACATTTCACTGAGTTGTTTACCTTTTCGGCCTATAGTTACAGAACCGATGGGAAGTACTCTTATTTGAGCCGTTTCTCTTGCCTTCTTAAGTACATATTCAATTACGGATTGGTTATCCATTGCCGGAATAGTATTGGGCATAGCGCATACAGTGGTGAATCCGCCTGCTGCTGCTGCTGCTGTTCCGGTTTGAATTGTTTCTTTGTATTCTTCTCCGGGTTCTCTTAGATGACAATGAAGGTCAATGAACCCCGGACACACTATTTTCCCTTCCGCGTCAAAAACGTCAGAGTTTCTCGGTGTATCGATGGATGTTTTGATTTCGGTTATTATTCCATCTGTCACTAGTAGGTCAGAAATTTCATCAATTGACTGAGAGGGATCAATAATTCTGCCACCTTTTATCAAGACATTTGCTGCCAAGTTATAACTCCTTTTCTGAATGATTCCCAGTTATCAGGTCGTAGAGGATTGCCATTCTGATTGCCACTCCTGTTGTAACCTGACTTTCAATAACTGACTGAGGCCCATGTGCGACATCAGATTCAATTTCAACCCCTTCGTTCATGGGTCCAGGGTGCATAATGATCGCATCAGGTTTGGCAACTTTTAGGCGCTCCGAGGTTATGCCAAATCTTCTAGAATACTCTCTCAAAGAAGGTAAATGGCCTGCCTTTTGTCTTTCAGACTGTAGCCTCAGTGCCATCACCACATCAGCATCTTCTAGGGCAGTACCTATATTCTCCTCAATTTGTATGTTTCGAAATGGGTGGTTAGTCTCAAGAAGGCGATTGTCTTGGAAATCTTGAGGTAGTAACGTGTTTGGTCCGCACAAGACAATATTTGCTCCCATAGTTGTAAGTCCCCATAAATTTGATCTAGCGACCCGGCTATAGAGCAAATCGCCAATTATGACGACCTTTTTAGAAGATATAGTACCGAGATGTTTTTTGATGGTGTACAAGTCCAGTAAGCTTTGTGTGGGATGGGCATGCATTCCATCTCCAGCGTTGATTATGCTCGTTGATTCCATTTGCTGTGCTAGGAAATATGCGGCACCGGAATGCTGGTGCCTTATGACAATTGCATCTGCTTTCATAGCTTGGAGTGTCAGTGCGGTGTTATATAAAGACTCCCCTTTTTTAGTGCTACTACCGTCACTGGAGACATTTATGACATCAGCGCTCAATATTTTCCCAGCTTGTTCAAAAGATACCCTGGTGCGAGTGCTGGATTCGTAGAAAAGAGTAATGATTGTTTTCCCTCTGAGAGCAGGAACTTTCCTGATACCTCTGTTTAGAACTTCCATCATAGAATCCGTGTTTTCGAAAATAAGCTCTATATCGGATTGATCTAATGCATCTAAATCTAAGATGTGTTTTTGTCTAATGGATTTTCTGGTATTGGTGTCGTTTGTTGTCAATTTCGTTCTGACCTATGTGATTGGGCTCGAGATTATTACTTCATCAAGGCCATCGATTTCTGCTAGCTTCACCGCCACATCTTCCTCTTGTGAAGTCGGCACATTTTTGCCGATAAAATCAGCTCGTATTGGAAGCTCTCTATGCCCCCTATCGATTAGGACGGCTAGCTGTATTTGACTTGGCCTACCCAAATCGTTGATCGCATCCATTGCAGCTCTTATTGACCGCCCTGTGTATAAAACATCATCAACTAACACAACGATTCGGCCATTAATATCAACAGAAATATCAGTCGGTTTCATAGTTGCCTGTGGTTTTTCAGAAATATCATCTCTGTATAAACCAATGTCTAATGAACCGACGTCCACAGTTTGACCTTCATAGCTGGATATTAAATTCCTAATTCTGAAGGCTAGAGGTACTCCTCTAGAATGCATACCAACAAGGATCAAATCCTTTGCCCCTGAGTTTCTTTCAAGTATTTCGTGAGAAATCCTTGTTAATGCTCGTTTCATTTGCACATCTGTTTGTATTTTTTTTACAGACATGTTGGTTGATGTTGCACTGGGGTTGTAAATGAAATTAGATTTTCCAAAAAAAAACCTCCGCCCAGGTCAGCAAGAGGCATTTCGCAAACGGGCTACCCCAACTTGGTAACTCGAAGCATTCGCTCCCTTGGCAGACTCTCTGGACTGACTTAAAGGGTGCAGTGAGCGAATGCGCCCACTCACCAATAAATATACACTCATAATGGCGAAAGTTAAAGTTACACGAAGGATTTCACTACTTACAACTCTACAGATACATGTACCGTGTTATATCCCCAGTTCTTTGGTTTACAATGTACTTAGAATGAACTTGGTATCAGCAGGCGGAATAGTTTATCGAGAAGACGCTGGTTCTATCCTTGTAGTGGTTTGTGGTAGGAATTGTCCTACCTCCTTCAATCTACCCAAAGGTACCCCAGAACCTAACGAGACGAAGGAACAGACTGCTTTGCGGGAGGTTGAAGAAGAGACGGGATTAAAAGTCAAACTTGGCAAATATGTTGGCTCAGTAAGTTATTGGGTTAATAACCATCCTGATTATCCAGACCAGCAATTATATAAAACGGTCTATTATTATTTGATGGAACCTATAGGGGGAGACTTTTCTAGGCATGACGGAGAATTTGATACTGTAGATTGGGTAGATGTACGTGAGATATTAAATACTCTTTCATTTGAAAACGAGGTAAAAATTGTTCAGAAGGGCATTTCCCTGGTCAAGGGACGAAAATAAGGAACTCCCCCTTGTTAATGAGGAGGGGGAAAAGGTGCGTATACGGGAAAAACGTGTGGAAGATATCCGAAACGAATATTCGTGGAGGGTGGATCCTGAACTTTCCCGATTAGACGCAACCCGACCTATGACAATGTCGTACGAAGACTTTTTTAGGTATTCGAAAGAAGAGATGCAATTTCTAAACTATCGCTCAAAAAGACTGGCAGTGGAAACCTTGGGGGGCGTTCATATTGGAAATATCATGTATTACGATCTAAATATGCAAAATAGTCAGGCTGAATTAGGGATAATGATTGGCGATAAGGATTACTGGAGTAGCGGGTATGGTACCGATACGGTTAATACATTGTTGCGACATTTGTTCACTACTTTGGAATTAGATAGGGTTTATCTTCATACGCTTTCCTGGAACTACAGAGCGCAGGCATCTTTCGCCAAATCCGGTTTCAAATTGGTTCGTAACGTTAAAAGAGGCGGGCAAGACTTCATACTTATGGAAGTTCTGCGATCTGATTGGGAAGAACCAATTTGAATTTGATCTAAAGATATAACTTGTCCAATTCATTGGCAAAAATAATTTCTCCAGAGAAAATATCACTAATATCAGATTTTGCCGAATTCATCACGGCAGGGTCGGATAAATTTGGACCTATGTGTACCAACGCTAATTTTTTCACATTGGCGGCCTGAGCCATTTCTGCGGCTCCAGTTGTCCCACATTGCCCTTCATTTTCTCCATTATCGCTCATGTTGGATTGTTCGTCCCAACACATACAAAGCATCAAATCCGCATCTTTGGCTAATTCAATGACTGAGCTGCAGGGTTCGGTATCACCAGTGAATACAATGCTTCCGTCCACCGTGTCAAACCGGTATGCCAGTGAATCCAAATATGGTTGCACGTGCTTTGCAGAAGCACTGTTGACACTCCAATTGGTCGCTTTAAATACTGGACCCGGCTCGATATCAATCGCTTCTACCTGTGGAGGTTTTCTTGGTAGTGTCCCGCCTCTGTTTACATGAATTCTTTGGCTTAGCGGGTGGCTGACCCGTGCGATCCAATCGTGAGCGAACAATCCTATAGATTCATCAAGAATTCCCGTTGTTATTTTTTCGGTTAAATTGGGGCCAAATACTTTCAGGATATTTTCGTTTCCTATACTTTGATCCCATCTACACAGCAAGAAGCAGGGATAATCAATATCGTGATCAAAATGGTGGTGTGTGAAAAACAAGTAGTCTATTTCTGTGGGCCATAAACCGGCTTTAACTAATTTATGCGTGGCCGCTGGACCACAGTCAATCATTATTTGGTCTCCATCTATTTCTAGAGCGAATGATGACCCAAATCTGTCGGGTGTAGGTGTCGGCGTACCAGCACCTAGGATATGTATTGTTGCCATTTGTATCAACCTTCTAAGGAGTTTCTTTTGTAAGTATAGATTTTGTATTCCTGGCCGGATTGTATTAGAAGTATGTTACCAGCCTCTAGCTTGACTATTGAATTGTATAAATCGTCAATATTTGCTTTGATGCCCTTTCCGTCAAAATTTGATTCGGTGGTCCACACGATTTCTTCCACGTCGTACTCTAAACGCTCCTGCAAGCTTTTGATTAATTTACTGTTATCTGCTTGACTAAATATTGTGACACTCTTTCTTGCAGTTTGGGAGCTCTGTAATTGGGGTTGAATCGCCGGCTTTGATTCCAGAGGTATATCTTTGAATATTTGACGGTGATAAATTGCAACGACCCCTAAGACCATTGCGAGGGAAAGAGGTGTGATTAAAGATTCAATCGTCTGGAGCCCGAGGTCGTTGGCAAGAGAATATTTCACGAGGATAAATAGAATGCCTGCCATGGCGCCTGCCGTGGCTATAATACTTATTCCTAGGACTACCATGAAATAGATGCGGGAGTAGGCAATTTTTTCGTTAAAACTGCCAGTCTGGACAGTTATTCTACTCCAGGAGGTATACCACACGAGGCAACCAACCATTGCCAAACTTATACCTCCGGATAAAGGTCCTTTCCAAAAATCATTAGGTTGGACTATATCAGTCCAGCTCAGTTGTAGTAGAGAGATCATCACTGAGTGAATTAGGACTGAAAATCCTGCAGACAAGAACCCCAACCCCAAAAACGCCAAAGAGAATATTAATGCTGCATCAGGTTTTTTTAATAAATCAGTCATTTGGTATGTATTGGGAACATACTTTGTGTGATAAAGCAAAACAGCGGCACCGGTGCTCAACGTACTTATTGAGGAAATGAGTATAAATCGCCATCCATCCATTTCATCAATTTGGAAGATTTTACCGAATAGAGTCATTAGCAGCATTGTGCTTGATATCATTAAAGACACTATCGTAAATGTATAAATTAGATATAAGTAGATCGGTTCATATTCTTGCTTTACTAATTTATGCCTCAGGATCAGCCAATGGACAGACCATGTACCGAAACCTATTAGTACTGACATAGTTAACCTTAATGAGCTGAGGCTACCGTTGAAAATTAAAATTTCCCCATTGCCAACAGTGTTTTGGATAATGTTAAAGACTGCGAGGTAAATCAAGCTGCTCAAACTTGAAGCAAGTATAAATAATCCAATAAAGCTAAAGCTGTAAACAAATGTGTTACGAAGACTTAGGCTATTTACATGATTCGAGGGCTTGGTCTGCAACAGTACCTTCAAATGGTAGCTCCAAACCAATAACCAGATTACTAGGGTAGGTATTCGAGGCCAGTTAAATTCTGATGCATGGAAGGTCTCTGAAATGATGTCGGAAATAGAACTTATTGATATGGCGAAAGATACCGACAAACACAGAAGAAGATATGCAATTCTTATACCTGAGATAATTTCATCTGAATTTTTCAGCACCTCTCGGTTAATTTTTTGCCAATACAGTATCCACAGCGGCCCCCCTATCACTAGCAGTGATATTCCCAAAGCAGCCCGTTCTGTACTTGTCTCTAGCAGAGATGGAGAAACAAAAAAACCTATCAAGTGCACGGACGATTGTTCCAATCCATTCACAAGCATCGATAGGCCAACCCCGGAAATTATATAGAGATATAGTCGCCTCGCAGGATCAACCAATGATTGACCATAATTGCCACCTTTTCTAAAAGAGATTAGCTTATAAATACAAAGATTTATTAATATGATTAATGGGAAGAAGATCAGGACATCGACTGCCTCAGTCATTGGATTTGTCAGGGTTTTCCAAAGTCATAAGGCAATTAATAGGAAATTGTAATTGGCTAATCTTCCAATTCGTATTTTCTTTCACAAGATTAAATTTTTCTTGGTAAGAATTTTCCGACGTTCCTATCGGGAAGGCTGGTTCCACTTCAATTACTTCCACCAACACCACGGATTCCAAATCGTCCAAGTGGGTGGTTAGGTGTTTGAAAGTCGACCGTGAGTACCGGGCTTTCTCGTTATAGCTGTCAGCGGCGAAGTCGGTGAAACTACATGTCTTTTTGAGTTCAATAGACAAGAAATTGTATGCGGATTCATAATTCTCACTGGAAATATATTCTAGGAAAATTTGGACTATTCTCGCTGGTGATCCTTCGGGCATCTTCGATGGTTTGTTACCAATGTTTAATGCAATAACTGAGGTAACCAAAATTAATCCTATGGCGATGCAAACTAAAATCGAGGCTTTGTTCATTTTACAATTATTCTAATGCCTTAAATTGCAGCTCAAAAAGTTTTGATATTGCGTCAACTCCTGCGTCGAGGACTTGGTCTACTAGTTTTCTTGAAAACCTGTTACCTTCCGCTGAGCCTTGAATTTCAACTATTCCGCCATCTGAGGCCATTACCATATTGAAATCGGCATCGGCTTTGGAATCTTCCTCGTAGCATAAATCCACCAACACTTTATCTCCAAATATACCCACACTTGTAGCTGCTATCGGCGTTATCGTGGGTAAAGCATCAAGAGATCCTGAATCTAACATTTGTTTCACAGCTAAGCTTAATGCCACAAATCCACCGGTAATTGAGGCTGTTCTGGTTCCTCCATCAGCTTGAATGACATCACAATCGATCGTGATAGTGATCTCCCCAAGTTCTTGCAAATTAATGGACGCTCTAAGAGATCTTCCTATTAATCTGGATATTTCCTGGGATCTTCCCTTCCTTTGATTGTCACGTGACACTCGTGGAGAGGTGGAGCCTGGTAGCATGGAATATTCCGCAGTAACCCAGCCTTTGCCTGACCCTGCCAGAAAGCCAGGAACTTTTTCCTCGACGGTCGCGGTACATATAACTTTAGTTAAACCTGTGGAAATAAGCACAGATCCTTGTGAAAATTTGAGGGGGTTTTTTTCAAAATGCACAGGTCTAAGTTGGTAGTCGGTTCTATTGTCTAACCTCAAGTTCTATACCTTTGTAACTTTCAATGTTTATATCAGTTGATTTTATATTGTCACTAAACTGTTAGGAAGATTTTTAAAACCGTAATTTAAAGGGATAACAGGAAAATAACACGTCTTTCTTTTTCGTTGTTATCTCTACTATTGCTTCTGTTGTAGACTGGTTGAAGATTTTTGTCGTAAAGGAGGTAGAGTTCGGTTTATGAGTCACAATATATACCTGACAGGCTTTTCTGGTTCAGGTAAATCTACAGTAGGAAAAGCTCTTTCTTTTCTGACGGGTCAAGAATTCGTAGATATAGACTTGATGATAGAGGAAATTGAACAAAAACCCATACCCGACATCTTTAACTGCGAAGGTGAGGAATATTTTAGAGCAGTTGAAACGGATTGTTTAAAAAAAATATCCAACCGTACTAACTTAATTGTATCTACAGGAGGAGGACTCGCAGTTGATCCTGTGAATGTTGAGGCAATGGAGAATTCTGGTTGTATTATCTGGTTAAAGGCTTCTCCAGAGACGATACTTGAACGACTAAATATACAAAATGAGAACACAGGAATTGATAACGATAGGCCTATGCTTATTTCTGAAGAACCCTTGGAGCGAATTAAGAAATTGTTAGATAGTCGGCAGGATGCTTATAAAAGATCTCATGCTATTGTGGAAACAGATAGGAAAAATGTAGAGGTCGTGGCTGAAGAAATTCATAGGAGACTTGTGAATTGGGAAAAGTAAATTACGATGATTTGGCATCAGAGGTAATCACCTCAAGCGCTACATATCCTGTATGGGTAGGGTGGGGCATAATCAATAATATTGGGGAAAGAGTTAAGGCTGTTCATGACACTAATGTGGCATACGTTGTGGCTGATGAAGGTGTCAACAGCCATGCTAGAAGGGTGCAGATTTCGTTGGAATCGGTCGGAATTCCAACATTTATGTTTTTTGTTCCTGCTGGAGAAAGCCACAAGAATTTAGAGACGGTTAAGCATATCTATTCTTGGTTGGCTGATCACAAGGCTGAAAGAGGGCACATGATAGTAGCAGTAGGTGGGGGAGTAATTGGCGATTTGGCTGGATTTGTAGCCGCCACGTATTTGAGAGGGATGCCCTTTGCTCAAGTACCCACAACTCTGCTTTCCATGATGGATGCCTCCATTGGGGGGAAAGTTGCCGTCGATATGGAGCAAGGTAAAAATCTGGTTGGCTCTTTTTATCAACCAAAGTTTGTAATGTCTGACGTAGAGACTTTAAATACACTGCCTGTTAGAGAATTGACTTCAGGATGGGCAGAGGCTATAAAACACGGGTTAATTCTGGATGAATCCTTGCTGAAACTATTTGAAAGCAAACATAGCGAAATAGCGGCATTAGATCCTGAAATAGCTACTGAAATCATAAGGAAAAGTGTGGCAATTAAAGCACGAGTGGTTTCGCAGGATGAGAAAGAAACGTTAGGGATCAGAATACTCCTCAATTACGGTCATACAGTTGGCCACGCTATAGAATCTACAACCGGGTATTCAAAATATTTACACGGAGAAGCAGTTAGTATAGGTATGATGGCGGCAGCGTTGCTGTCGAATTCCATGGGTATGATGTCAGATGAAGATGTGCAGAGACAGGAGGTTGTATTGAATCAATATGATTTACCGACAAGCTCAGATGCTATTGAGTCTGAAAAAATTATCGAAGCCATAAAATCAGATAAGAAGACGGTTGGAGGTTCGGTCAACTGGGTACTTTTAAGCAAGATTGGTGAGGCTATTACTAACAATGAAGTTCCAGAACCTTTTTTGTTGAAGGCTCTTTCACAATTAAGGAGATAGGACTTGTTTAGTGAGATATACACTTGATTGAAACAATTCTTTTTACACTTGGTGTAGCTACCGGAATTTACGGGGTTTTGGTGGGGGCTGGAGGGGGATTCATTTTAGCTCCAGTATTGATACTTTTTTTTTCAAAAGACCCTGAAATAGCTGCTGGTACTTCCTTGGCATTAGTATCCATCAATAGCATTTCCGGGTTTATAGCATACAGAAAATCTGGTTTTATTGACGTGAGGAGTGGGTTTTTATTTGCCATTGCTGCTGTTCCGGGTTCTGTACTAGCCCCTTTCATATTGGATGTAATGCCAGGTAATATTTTCAGGACACTTTTCGGGGTTTTACTATTGTCATTGGCTATTCACATGTTCTTTAGGGGTAGCAAGGCAGAGGACGATTCCGGCTATACCTCAGATGATATAACCTTAAAACCTGCCCTTCCTAAATGGATGTCATTTACTGTCAAAGAAAGGACAATAACAGCGTTTGATGGGACGATATTCAACTATCGTTTCAATGAATCCATGGCAACTATATTTAATTTGATCCTAGGATTTGTATCTAGTTTTTTTGGCACAGGTGGCGGTTTTTTGAGGACCCCCATTTTGGTGTCCGCTTTTTCCTTTCCAGTAAAAGTGGCAGTGGCTACTTCTATTTTCTCGCTATCATTTTATGCCACGATTGGTGCCGCAGCGCATGCTTTCAATCATAATATAGAGTGGTATCCAACATTGGTTTGGGGTGGATTAGGATTGGTTCTCGGGGGGCAGATTGGCGCAAGACTAGCGCAGAGAATCAAGAGTTTTTGGATTCTGAAATTACTTCTTTTAGTGGTTTTACTTTTGGGATTACAGTTACTTTTAGAAGGATTATGGCCAGGTTTATTGAATCTGCCATCAGCGCATTAAAGAAAATAGAAATGTTCAATTTCACTTTGGAACATAGCGATGGATTTGCTCGGGCAGGATGTATTAAGACTTCCCACGGTGAGATACGTACCCCAGTCTTTATGCCCGTCGCCACGCAAGGCTCTGTCAAGGCTCTAGACAGAATAGATTTGGAATGCTTGGGAACTCAAATAATTCTTGGCAATGCTTACCATCTCTACTTGCGACCTGGGTCTAAAACAATAAAAGAATTAGGAGGGTTGCACTCTTTTATGAACTGGAACAAGCCGATCTTGACCGACAGTGGGGGATTTCAGGGTTTTAGCCTACAACATTTAAGAAAGATAACTGACGACGGTATTATTTTCAAATCTCATATTGATGGTTCAACCCATGAATTAACACCGGAATCTGTGGTCGAAATACAAACCGACATTGGGTCTGATGTCATTATGCCTCTAGATGTATGCCTCCCAACTGCGGCATCTAAAAATGATTTATTAGACGCGATGAACTTGACTTCTACCTGGTTGGGTCGCTCAATACGTTCCTTGGATAGTAAATCCGACCAGTCTTTGTTTGGAATTGTGCAAGGCGGACTACATATTGACCTTAGGCAGAAATCTGCTGATTTCCTTTCAAGCCTTAATCTGCCGGGATATGCGATTGGTGGATTGAGTGTAGGGGAGACAAAGGAAAAAATGTACCCAACAGTGGAAATCACTTCCCAATTGTTGCCAATTGACAAACCAAGATATCTTATGGGCGTAGGATCGCCAGAGGACTTGGTGGAGGGTGTCGTACGTGGTATCGATATGTTTGACTGCGTACTTCCCACGCGGGTTGCAAGGAAAGGTGCGATGTACACTAAATATGGTAGACGTAATGTAACGAGATCTGAATACAAAATAAGTGATGATTCTTTTGACGCTGATTGTGATTGTTATGCTTGCAATCATTTTTCGGCAGGCTATATTCACCATTTGTTCAAGGCGAAGGAATATTTGGCTTATCGATTAGCCTCGATACACAACCTGAGATTTCTTATGCAAACCATGGCTGATTTACGAGAGGCAATCCAGCAGGGACTAATAAAGGAGTATAGGGAAACATTTTGGGAAAATTATCAACCCGCAGACCAATCAGCAAGGACTAATCAATCACTCCATCAGGTAAAGCGGTTCGAATAGTAAATCCTTACTATCTTCCTCCAGCTACTGCCGGCACGATACTTATCTCGTCTCCCGAATTCACTCCACTTCCTACCCCTTCCATGAATCTAATATCTTCCCCATTGACGTAGATATTTACAAAGCTTCGTAATTCTCCGTTGTCATCGCATAGACGACTTTTAATGCCAGGGAACTGAGAATCCAGTGACGCAATTATTGCACTTACTGTATTCCCATCTGCATTTGCTTTATCTTCTCCGTTGGTTACCTTCCGCAACGGCGTGGGGATTCTTACGCTCACACTCATTTATTTTCTCCTTGATTTTTAAATCGTCCGGTTCAGGCTGGTTAACCTTCAATGATGTCGCCAGCTATTGGGTCGACCCTCACACCTGTGGAAATTACCCATGCAAGCCCTTCATCTACCACATTACTTTCTCCTTCTAATTCCAACACAACCCACCCCATGTCGTCTCTTATATCTGCTCTCCTAATGTTGGTTACTATACCGAAATCAACACCAAGTTTATATATCACCGGTTCTTTAATAAGTTCTTGTGGGAAAGTAAATTTGACACGTTTCGTTGCCATAATCTTATACCACCTCAATCCTTTTGATTAGACAGCTTCTTTTGGAAGGTGTCTAAATCAGGTTTGGTTTCAATTGGGACCACAAAATCTCCCATTGCCTCTAAAGTTTTCAGACCATTTCCTGTGACAAAGGCCACAGTGACTTCGTCTTTTTTAATCTTACCTTGTTTGACCAACCTTTTTAGGCTGGATATTACCACTCCGCCTGCTGTTTCGGTAAATATTCCTTCTGTTTCAGCTAACAAACGTATGCCATCAATTATCGAATTTTCGTAGGCAAAAACTCCGGTGCCTCCAGTTTCACGAAGAACTTCAAGTGAATAGGGTCCAGCGGCAGGGTTTCCAATAGCCAAAGATTTTGCAATAGTTTGAGGCCGAACAGGCTTGACTTGGTTATTACCAGATTCAAATGCTTCTACGATAGGTGAACATCCTTCTGCTTGGGCAAGGTGCATTTTTGTTTTGGCTTTGTCAATTAAGCCAGCTCCTTCGAATTCTTCCAGGCCTTTCCAAATTTTTGTGTGTAGTTCTCCTGATGCTCCAGGTACTACACAGTGGTCAGGAGCTTTCCAGCCTAATTGTTCAGCGATTTCATACCCTAGAGTTTTACTCCCTTCGGCATAGTATGGGCGCATGTTTATATTTACAAACGCCCATCTATGAGCGTCTGCGAGTTCGCTGCAGAATCTGTTAGCCTGATCATATGTACCTTCTACTGCTACCATAGTAGGGCCATAAACAGCCGCACCTTGAATTTTTCCTTGTTCAAGATCAGCTGGATAAAATACCATCGTTTGCATCCCTGCCTTGGCACCGTGAGCTGCAACAGACCCCATTAAGTTACCAGTAGACACACATGCTAGAACTTCAAACTCAAATTCAAGAGCCTTTGTTGTTGTGACAGACACAGGCCTGTCCTTAAAAGAGAAAGTAGGATTCACACTGTCATTTTTTATGTAAAGGTGATCCAAACCGAGTTGGCGACCCAGATTTTTCGCATGAATTAGAGGAGTAAATCCAGTAGATATATCGACTGCAGAATCCTTTTCTACTGGTAAGAAATCATGGTATCTCCACATAGTATTTGGCCCAGATTCAATACTTTTTCTGGAGACAGCTTTAGCTACAGAGTCATAGTCATATGAAACTTCCAAAGGGCCAAAACAAAACTCACACGCATTTAACGGCTCGATTGGGTATTCGCTTTTACATTCTCTGCATTGCAGGCATTTTACGTGCGGCAATCTTTTGCTCCTCAGTTTTTCCAATACAGTTGTCTAAAACCGTATAACTTGAGCCACCAATTGAAATCAAGATCAGGCAGGAAATGTTAGCAATGTAGTGATTTCAGTGTCAAGGAAATAACAAACGATTTCAAGTTCATTTCCTTATAAATGGGCTATTGAGTTCAATATTGGTTCTTTTGACTCTATGTCTCCAACAATAGCTATATTTAGTTTGGAAATATCCAAATATTGGGAAGCGGCTTTTTGCAATGTTGATATGTCATGTTCATCTATATGTTTTCTAATGACACTTTCACTCACTATCCGTTTATTGAATAACTCCTGTTGGGCATTCCATGCAGCTACAGCCTGTGAATCATCCATTCTTAACCCCATTCTCCCTTTTAAGATTCGTTTGGCACGAACGACCTCTGAATCCTCTAATTTTGTTTTTAAGTTCTCTACCTCTATAAGGACAGCTTTAATAGCATCAATGTATTTATTTTTATCGACCGCCAAAGTTATTCTGAAATCTCCGACATCTTGTAAATGGGTGATTCCGGACTCTATGTCATAGACCAAACCGAGTCGTTCTCTTATTTCTTGGAATAGTCTGCTACTCATTCCATCTCCTAAAATGACATCCAAAATGTCTAGTGAATATCTATCGGGATGGTTTCTGGAGACCCCCGGATATCCGATATGAATATGAATTTGTTCTATATCTCTTTCCTCTATATCCAATCTCACTGAATTTTGAACAACCTTAATTGAACTAAACTTTGGCTGGTAACCAGTCAATGGGTGAATTAGCAATGATTGATCAACCGATTGAATTAAAGTGTCATGATCTATGTTTCCAGCGATGCTGACTACAGTGTTTGTCGGGAGATAAAAATTTTTGATAAACGAACTAATTGTTTCTTGAGTGATATTTGCAACACTTTGCATAGAACCAGCAATGTCACGACCTAAGGCATTATTCCCCCACATCAATTTATCTAAATTCAAGGCTGCTTTGGAATCCGGATAATCCTCAATGGATTTTATTTCTTCAATTATCACCCCACGTTCTGAATCAATATCATCTTCTTTCAATAATGAGTTTTGAATCATGTCGAGTAAGATTTCTATTCCAATTGAGAAATCGTTTTTGGGAATCTTGCACCAATAGGTCGTCGATTCATATCCAGTGCTCGCATTTAACATGCCACCTGTGGACTCAATAGGGGAGGTAACTAGCAATGGGGAAGGTCGATCCTTAGTCCCCTTAAACAACATATGTTCTGAGAAATGAGCCACCCCAAATTCATCTCGGGTTTCGTCACGAGACCCGGCTTTGATCGATATAAATATTGAAACAGACTCAGAATGGGGCATATTCTGGGTTACTAATCGCAACCCAGAATCTAGTATAGATTTCTTGTGTTTTACCAATGAAACATTAAACCTTTCATCAATTCGCTTTATCTTTATTGCGAATTTCCACCCCAGAAATTTCTTCCTGTAGTTTAGCTATTGCCAACGTTGATTCCTGTCCTAAGCCCTTATTCTGTGCATTAATGTAAGTCTGCTGGATAAGGTTTGATACCTTCATAGGAACTTTTAGTTTTCGTCCCAGATCTGTGGCGAGCCCCACATCTTTGGCTCCCAGGTCGAGCTTAAAACCTGGTTCAAAGTTGCCTTTGAAAAGTGTATCCGGGTAAGATTTCATGTGGGCAGTATTTCCCGTACTGGCTGATATAGCTTCGTACAGGATCATCGGGTCTACCCCTGCTTTCACCCCCATACTTAAAGCTTCTGATAAAACCACTCCGAGGGTCATACCAATTAGATTATTGGCAATTTTGCAGACAGCACCAGATCCCATCTCTCCGCAATACATAATCTCTGATCCCATCACGTCCAAGATTGGTTTGTATTTTTCGTATTTTGTTTGATCCCCTCCGACCATGATGCATAATGTCCCTTTTTCAGACCCAACCGTACCACCGCTTACAGGAGCATCTAATATAGTTGCACCTTTTTGTTCGTATAGTGAGGCTACATTGCGAATAGTGTCAGGATCAGTAGTGCTTAGATCAAAATGGGTGGTATTTTGGGATGCTCCAGATAGTAACCCTCCCTCACCCAAGGTAACTTCTTCAACATCTTGTGGTCTAGGTAAAGATGTAAACACTACTTCTGTGCTTCGGGCGACTTGAGCTGGATTTTCAGCAAAAATCGCACCCATGGCTACAATTTCATTTGCCGCTTCCTTATTTATGTCATACACAAACAGGTCATGACCTGCATTTATTATGTGTTTGACCATGTGCTGACCCATTAATCCTATGCCTATGAATCCTACTTTCATTTGGTACTCTCCCTTTGAAAAGGATTGGCTGATAATTCGTAATGAGATTTGATTTTATAGCACAGCCTAAAAGAATCAATCCGTTTCATGGATATCACTTAACTGGATGTATCTAGAACCGCTAGGAGTCATGGAGGAGTAAATCACTTATAACGGTGGACATTTTGGCTCTGATTCCTTTAAACGGTTGGATTTTTCTAGTAAGCATGGCGACCAAATCAAGTATATTGTTGGTGGCTTATATGCGTAGTAGTTTGGGAATCGTTTAGAAGACTGGGATTAAAAGAGGCTTATAGATAATCGGCTATAACTTGAACAAGGTGTTTGGATTTTCGGCCGGTTCCTTGTTCTATTTGTTCACGGCAGGACACACCTTCCGTGATAACTAGAGTGTCTTCTTGCTCTGTTCTTAATTGTGGAAACAGCGTTTCTTCACCTATTTGCATGGAGATTTCATAATGATCTTTTAGGTACCCAAAAGATCCTGCCATACCACAACAACCAGATTTAACCTCAGATGCGTGAAGGCCCGGTATGTGCTCCAACACCTTCATTGCAGCCTCAATTCCTACCAAGGCTTTCTGGTGGCAATGGCCATGGAGAACAGCATTTTGGTTTTCCGGGGGATTTTCAAAAACAATATCAGGATTATTTTCCAAAGCGTATAGAAAAAATTCTTCAATCAACATAGTACTTTGAGCTATCTCAGAGGATTTTTTCTCATCCTCCATAAGATCCCCAAAATCTCCCAGAAATCCAAGGACACAGCTCGGCTCAATACCGACTAATTTTGCCCCGTTTTTCACGTAAGGATATATCTGCTCTACGTTAAAGGCGATGTTGTCTTTAGCTGCATCTATCATTCCATTTGACAACATGGGGCGACCACAACACTTCAGGTTGGGTAGGATAACCTGGTAGCCCAGTTTTTCAATTACTTCGACTGCTGCAATTCCCAATTCTGGGTGGTTAAAATTAGTTGTAGTATCTGAGAATAAGACAACATCGCCTTTAACAACATCCTTCTGAGGTGAACCACCTCTTGCTTTAAACCATTGGGCGAATGTCTGTGATGCGAATTTGGGGAGAGGCCTTCTGGAATCGATTCCGACAGATTGCTCCAGCAGCTGCTTGGAGCCTGGAATGGACATCATCCAATTGGACAGAGGTGCTAAAAAGGCGCCCAATTTACTTAGAGAAGCAACATTTCCAAAAAACCTATTTTTTAGATGGTAGCCGTTCTCTTTGTGGTATATGTTAAGGAATTCATATTTAAGTTTTGCCATATCAACGTTGGAGGGGCATTCAGCTTTGCAGCCCTTGCATTCTAAGCAGAGATTCATTACCTCATACATTCGTTCCTGAGTGACCGCTTGTGGAGGCAGTGCACCTGATATGGTTGCCCTTAATGCGTTGGCCCTTCCCCTTGTAGAGTGTTCTTCATCTCTAGTAGCCATATATGAAGGACACATAGTACCACCTATAACCTTCCTACAGGCCCCTTGTCCATTGCACATTTCTATTGCGCTGGCAAAACTTCCACCTTCTGTTCTGTAGGCGAATCCTGTATCAGGACTTAAGGTGTGGTAGTTAGTACCGTACCTTAAATTATCAGTCATAGAGGGGGAATCAACTATTTTGCCAGGATTCATAATACCTTGTGGGTCAAAGGTTGATTTAACTTCCCGGAATGCTTCGTATAACTGGTCACCAAACATTTTGCGATTAAATCCACTTCGAACCAATCCATCACCATGTTCACCACTCAAAGAACCGCCAAATTCAAGAACCAGGTCACTTATCTCTTCAGATATTGCCACCATCCTGTCGATGCCTTCCTGGTTCTTTAAGTTAACCAAAGGTCGAATGTGGAGGCATCCAACACTAGCATGGCCGTAGTAACCGGCTTCAGTCCCGTTCTTTTTTATTATTTGGTCAAATCTTTTTACAAACTCTGGAAGTACATCAGGAGATACTGCAGTGTCTTCGACAAATGGCAAAGGTTTAGCATCACCAGGAACATTCATCATTAACCCTAATCCTGCCTTCCTCACATCCCAAACTTTTTGTTGATCTGCTGAATTGGTCATTCTCAAAAGTTTGTATCCCCAACCACCTTTTTGCATTCGTGCTTCCAATTCGTCAAATTTGGATTGTAGTTCTAAGTCCGTGTCAGCTATCAATTCTATTACTAGGAGAGCTTCGGGTGATCCGTCTATAAAACTGGTAAGCCTGGAATAGGCCAAGTTGGATTGAGCTTGTTTGATTATCATGCTTCCAATTAATTCAACGGCAGCCGGTTCCATTTCTATTGCTGCCACTGTTGCTTCCATGGATTCATTCAAATCATTGCAATGCAGGACCGCCAACCCCTTTATTTTGGGGATCGGGACTACCTTTAATTTCGCTTCCGTAATGGTGAGGAGAGTACCTTCTGATCCGACCACAAACCTGGCCATATTGAAGTTGCTTCCTCCAACAAACTCATCCAGGTTATACCCGGATACCCTTCGTTGTATTTTCGGATATCGAGCCAAAATTTCTTCTCTGTTTTTTTCTCCGATAGCGAAGAGGTTTCTGTAAATATCTCCTTCTAGTCCTGATATTCGCAACTTTTCTTCTAAGGTATCTCCGGTTAAATGTTCGAATTTCGTTCTGTCGCCATTTGACAGAACCACGTTAAGATCGTAGACGTTATCTACGGTTTTACCCCATAGAATTGAATGCGCGCCACACGAATTATTACCCAGTGCTCCACCGACATTTCCCCGACTACTGGTGCTAGGATCAGGTGTGAACATAACCCCATGAGGTGACAGCTGAGCATTTAATTCATCAAGAATTATTCCAGGCTGGGTTTTTACCCATCCTTCCTCCACATTTACTTCTCCCATACTCTTCATATATCTTGAGAAATCTACTACCACTGATTCCCCGACAGTTTGCCCAGCGAGGCTGGTACCGCCGCCTCTAGGTAACACCGTGACACCGTACTTGTGAGCTGTTTCAATAACCGCTATGACGTCTTCGTCATTGCGAGGTAAAACAACGCCCACAGGTTCAATCTGATAGATGCTGGCATCGGTGCTCCATAGGGCGCGCGACATTTTGTCGAAACGCACCTCTCCCGAAACATGTTTCTGTAACTCAGCTACAAGCTCTTGCGTGTCAGAAGCTTTGGAAGTAATTACCATGTGAAGGAACCTGCATTAATATATGGGTTTGTGACTCCGGCCTCAAAACTTACCAGCGATTTAGTTTATACCAAGGATCGCTAGTTTATATCAAGTATCTTGAGGTTCGCTTGACCTTTTGGAGTGACTGCCACAGCCTTTTGACCGGACCTTTTTCCTATCAATGCCTTTCCTAACGGTGAGGCATCGGATATTTTGCCTTCAAGAGGATTAGCCTCTGAAGGGCTGACGAGAGTGTATTTGCTCTTCTTTTTTTTGTCGATATCTTCAATTACTATAGTGGTCCCAACCCGAACTGTTTTTGCCCCCTTGCCTGAAGAATCAACAATTATTGCGGATCTGAGCATGCCTTCAATTTCCTTGATACGGGCTTCCTCTCTTCCCTGCTGCTCCCGTGCTGCTTCAAGAGGAGCATTTTCCCTAACATCACCATCTTCAGCCGCAGTTTGTATGGATTCACTGATGGATACCCTATTCGATTCAAGCAGATCCTTCTCAGATGTAAGTTGGTCGTGCCCTTCCTGAGTCATTTCTTGCCCGCCCCTTTGCGACACAGATCTTCCTCTTCCTGTCCTAGAGTTGCCTTTTGATTTTCTAACCCTGAAGTGAGTGGCTAGGTTCATATCTGTTATTTCTTGTTTGTGGATATAAGCTAGGAACTTCCGAACAGCCTGCAGTCCTTCTACTGCTTCCTCAGACATCGTGTTTTTTGCAACTTGCTCAGCATAGCCACCTATCTGTGATGGTGTTATAGATGCCAGGAGACGTTCCCCTTGAAAATGTTTAACGAAGCGATTTATCTCTCTTATGGCTGCCTGAGACTTATCTTTCTCTTTAAGGCTTCCGGTGTATTCACCGACTGCCTCAAGCAGGTTCATTTCATTGTTTGAGGCCAAGGAAATCTCCCTTTTTTAAGACACTAATCTAAAAGTTAGCTGATGTTAACGGACTTGTAATTCTATCAGAGGTTGGTGACTATTAACAAAATCGTTGAAATTATCTTGATTTCTATGCTTCCTTATAGCTAATTACCTAGATAGATTTGGATATTAGTATTCCATGGTGTTAAATTACCTCTTGGATTCCAAGGGCCTAGGAGTAATACACGATTCATGAACACCACAGAATTTTTAAATATCACCTCTCTAATTGTTCCAGACAGGACGGCTATAGTTTTTGACGGTAAAAGGTTTTCTTTTCAAGAGTTGGAAGAAAGAGTAAAAAGGTTGGCAAATGCCCTTTCAGGCATGGGGGTAGGAGCGGGAGATAGGATAGCCACCATGCAGGTCAATTGTAACGAAAATATAGAGACCTACTTTGCAGCAGCCAAGTTAGATGCTGTGTACGTACCGCTTAATTTTCGTTCACGCCCAGAAGAAATAGAATATATGATAAATGATTCCAAGCCTAAGGTTCTCATCACCGGTGAACGTTACGTTTCTATGGTAGATGAAATCAAACCGGACTTGACTAGTGTCGCCGGATACGTAGTGCTTGATGATGCATCTGAGGAAGGGTGGGAATCATATGAACATTTGCTGTCGGTGTCATCTGACGAAGACCTTTACCCTACGGGTGACGAAGACGATTTGACTATGGTCATGTTTACAGCAGGGACTACAGGTTCTCCCAAAGGGGTCATGCTGAGTCATGACAGTTTCGCGTCGTATATATTGGCAAATGTTTCCCCTCCAGAACTCGAATCGGAGGAGAAAAACATCCTGACAGTCCCCTTATACCATATCGCCGGTATACAGGCTGTCATGGCTGCGATATATGGAGGTCGCACTTTAATCATTCAACGGCAATTTGAACCCCTTGAATGGATGGCATTGGTACAAGAAGAAAGAGCTAATCGAGCCATGATGGTTCCGACGATGCTTAAAATGCTGATGGATCACCAGGAATTTGAAAAATTTGACCTTTCAACGTTAGAGGTGATCACTTACGGAGCAGCCCCGATGCCGCTTGAAGTGATAAAAAGAGCTATATCAAAATTTCCAGGAACCTTTTTCATAAATGCTTTCGGTCAAACCGAGACAGCAGCAACCATAACTATGCTGCCGCCAGAAGACCATGTTTTGGAAGGTTCAGAAGAAGAAATCGAAAAAAAAATTAAATAGATTAACATCAATAGGGAAACCTTTGAGTGATGTGGATGTAAGGATCGTAAATGATGAAGGAGGTGATGTGAATGTGGGTGAGACTGGAGAAATAGTCGCTCAGGGCCCTAGGTTAATGAAGGGGTACTGGAACCAACAAGAAGCAACGGCAGAGGCGCTAAGAGGAGGTTGGCTGTACACTGGTGATTTGGGATACTTCGATGAGGATGGATATATATTTCTTTCAGGTAGGGCTAAAGATTTTATTAAGAGAGCTGGTGAAATGGTTTCCCCAGAAGAGGTGGAACAAGTATTACATTCACACCCCTCCATCGATGAAGCAGCTATTATTGGAGTTCCGGATATAGATTGGGGAGAACGTGTTAGGGCAATAGTTGTAGCAAAGATAGGTGCCACTATAGATGAAGAAGAGGTGATGGCTTATTGCAAGGATAGGATGGCTAGTTTCAAGAAGCCAGAATCAGTTGTGGTGGTAGAAGAGTTGCCCCGAAATCCTCTAGGCAAAGTTCTTAAGAGAGTTTTAAGGGAAGAATTCAGTTACCCGCTGGAAAATTAGCGGAAAGTGAGGATATTTTAAGGTGAAAATCACAAATATAGAAACCTTCATAGTCGATGCAGGTTGGAGACCTTGGGGTTTTGTCAAGGTTGAAACCGATGAAGGCATTACTGGATGGGGAGAGTGTAGCGATGGCAGATCCCCTCGCGGTGTACAGGGTACTATCGAGGATTTGAAGCCACTGCTTATAGGTACAGACCCTAGGGAATTTGAAAATCGGTTTTGGGATATGTATAGAGGTACCCGGCAAAGCCCGGGGGGCATTGCTGCAAAAGCATTGGCAGGGTTGGATTGCGCTTTTATTGATATCAAAGCAAAAAGTTTAGGCATTTCAGTCCCTGAACTTTTTGGAGGGCCGACTCGCGACAAAGTTCGTGTCTACTGGTCTCATTGCGGTACTTCAAGAACAAATAATTATGAATTAATTGGTGTCCCGCCACTTAGGACATGGGATGATGTAACCGCTCTTGGAAAGGAAGTAGTAGACCGCGGCTTTACTGCTCTAAAGACCAATATTATTGGACCAGGTGATCCGGCTCAGCATTTCGGCGGTGGATTCGGTGGAGGAAGAGGATCAACTGACCAAGTGGTTACTAAGGGGGTTTTGAGGCACGTTGAGAAGCTAATTGGCACATTTAGAGATGCAGTTGGGCCCGATGTAGATATTAATTTGGATCTCAATTTCCACTTTAAAACCGAGGCTTGCCTGCGGATTGCCCAAGTCTTGGAGCAGTTCGATATGCTGTGGCTGGAAATAGACATGTATCAGCCGGAGAGTATAAGGCAAATAAAGGATTCTACAACCACTAGGATTTGTACTGGAGAAAATTTATTTTATATGCGAGATTACCTTCCTTACTTTCAGCAGCACGCTGCTGATATGTTCATGATTGATGTGCCTTGGAACGGTTTCAGTCAGTCTAAGAAGATAGGTGATTTAGCGGAAGTATTTCAGCATAATGTTGCACCTCATAACTATTATAGTCATTTGTCTACCTTTGTTAGTGCATCACTATGCGCCTCCCTTCCAAACATCAGAATAATGGAAATTGACATTGATGATGTTCCCTGGAAAGACGATTTGGTGACCAACAAACCTGAAATCATAGATGGGTATATGACAATACCATCAGCACCAGGTTGGGGTACCGACATTAACGAGGAGGTCGCAAGGGCTCACCCGTGGAAAGGCCCCAAAGGCAGTTATGGTTCTCCAGCTGCATCACCCTCAGAATGGACGTTTGGACTGCCTAGCTTTTAAAGATAGAAAAGATATGATCTCTAAACCCTTGAAGGTAGACGAGAGGAATTTCTGAATTTCCGAATGACTTCTGCAACAGCCTCTGGGCGTTCCATGTACATATTGTGCCCTGTGTTACTTATGACGACAGTTTGCATGTTTTGTAGGCTGCTTTCCAGCTGAAAAGCTTTTTCAAACCCTCCTATACGGGTTTCCCCCACCACAAATAGTATGGGTAGTGATATCGATTTTAGGATCGGTTCTAAATCTAGGTAGTCGTTTTCTCTTTCTTCCCATGCTAGGGTAGAAGATGACCATTTCATATCCAACCTGCCGTCTTCATTCAAAAATGTCTCATGATTAACGACATCCTCTATCACGTCTGGATGCCATTTGCTTGTGACTTCATGCTTGCCCAAAAGATCTTTTAGTTCATCGTGATCCTTCCATGTAGTTCTTGGTCTATTGCCCCTATCAGATACCATTCGTTGAAATTTCCTATCGACAATCATCATTGGTTCCAGTAACACCAATTTCTCGAATCTTTCAGGACTATTGGCGACATACATGGCCAAAGCTACAGCACCGGTTGAATGTGCCACAGCATGTACCTTGCTTAAGTTGGTACCAGTGATGAAATTTTCTATGTCATCGGACCTATCAGAGAACCGATATCCTCTGTCTAGCCAAGTACTGTCTCCATGGCCGAGCAGGTCCATGGCCAATACATGGCTGTCTTTGGATAGATTCTTGGCGACTGCGTCAAAGCTCCTACTGGTTCTCATGTCACCATGAATTAAAAGGGTGGTTTGTTCTTCACCTTGCCAATCAATGTAATGGGTTAAATTGGTTTTATTGTCTAGAAATCGGCTTTTAGGGCCTCTTTGGTTTGGTTTCATTTCACGCAATAAAAATAGCCCTGACTTTATCGGGACTAGTTGTAAAATTTTATGTTTTATCCGCCAGAAATGGCCGGTAGGAAATGAATCTCACTATTAGTGTCAACCTTCTGAATCATACCTAATGGTGTTATTTCCCCATCTACCGCCACGGATATATTTGGCTTTATTTTTCCGTCTTCCACCAATCTATCTTTAAATCCTGTGTATTGTAGGTCTAGATTATCTATGACTTGTCTTAAGTTCGTACCTTCAATTAGCAGCTTTTGTTCACCATTACATAGCTTCTGCATAAGAGAAGGCACGAAAATTATAGGCATTAATTACTTTCCAGAATCAAGCACGGCACCTGGAGTCAGTGGAAGTTGTGTCATGATATTACCAGTGGCGTCAGATACTGCATTTGCAATAGCTGGGGTCGGAGGTACTATATTCGCCTCTCCAACTCCTCTTACCCCGAATGGATGTCCTGGATTCGCTACTTCAACTATGGCTGTATCAATCATGGGTAAATCCAATGAAGTAGGCATTCTGTAATCGAGCAAACTTGAGTTTGCCATATTACCTTGGTCGTTCATGAAATATTCTTCATTGAGAGCCCATCCGATTCCTTGGGCGCTACCACCTTGCATTTGGCCTTCCACATAACTGGGATGGATAGCTTTTCCTACGTCTTGTACACAGGTAAATCTTTCAATAGTCACCTTTCCGGTTTCGTCATCAACAGAAACATCAACCATGTTGCCGGCGAAAGACCCCCCAACTCCTTTAGGATTGACGGACGCTCTTCCAGTTATTCCTCCACCGGTGTCACTCATTTGAGATGCTAGTTCCTTGAAAGTCATTTTTAGCTCAGAATCTGTTTTCGATTTGATGACACCATCTTCCATATTTAGGGTGTCTGAATCAACATCCCAAATGCTTGCTGCCCTTTCGATAGATTGCTTTTTCACATCTTGGGCAGCCTCATATGCTGCCCACCCGGTAGCGAAAGTAGTTCTACTTCCACCTGTTACCGCCGTGAAGCCAATAGTGTCTGTATCGACCACTGACGGTCTGACATCTTCCACCGGAATTCCCAAAACTTCAGCTGCGTGCATTGCAATGGATGTTCTAGAACCACCAATGTCGGTGGACCCCTCCGTAAGGTTGATCGACCCATCAGAATTTACTGCGATGTTACAGGCTGAATCAAATCCGATATTAAACCAAAATCCAATCGCAATTCCTCTTCCGTGACCTTCAGTTTTAGCCGCTTGATAGTGCGGATGATCCCTCATGGTTTCAAGTACCTCTTTTGCTCCAATTCGCCTAAAGGTAGGGCCATCAACTCTTCTAGTTCCCTCGGTTGCTACGTTTTTAAGACGCAAGTCGATCGGATCCATTTGAAGCATTTCAGCAAGTTCATTCATGGCTTGTTCCATTCCAAATGCGGCGTTTGGCGCACCGGGTGCTCTGTATGGGGCGGTTTTGGGTTTGTTGACTACGACATCATATCCGTCGACAAGTGCATTTTCGATATCGTAAGCGGCAAATACACATTGCGCTGCTGCCCCTACAGGGGAGCCAGGATACCCCCCGGCTTCCATGGCCATCCAAGCATGCGCCGCGGTAATTGTCCCATCTGATTTCGCGCCAAGTTTTATTTTGATATTAGATCCTGCTGTCGGTCCAGATCCTTCAAAGACTTCCTTACGGCTCATGACTATCTTGACAGGAGACCCTGTTTTCTTTGATAAAAGAGCTGCAACCGGTTCTACATATATAGGGATTTTTCCTCCAAATCCACCACCTATTTCCGTGGGTGTTACACGTATTTGGGAAACAGGAATATCCAAAAGGTCTGAGAGGCTATCTCTGACTACAAATGATCCTTGGGTACTGCACCACACATGGAGCCTTCCATCTGTATTCCATAGGGCAGTTCCATTGTGGGGTTCAATATAACCTTGGTGCACCATCACCGTATTGTATTCTCGCTCTACCACTACATCGGCAGCCTCGAAACCTTTTTCAATATTACCTTTGGTATGCTGAAAATGATCCGCAGTGTTACTAACAACGCCGGAATCCTCTCCCAATTCTTGGGTTGTCAAACCTTCATGCAATATAGGTGCGTTTTTTGCCATGGCTTCCTGGATTGTTAAAACGGGCTCCAGAACTTCGTATTTTACCTCTATGAGCGCAAGGGCTTCTTCCGCAACATGAGGACTTGCCGCAGCAACTCCAGCAATTGCATGGCCCGCGTAAAGAACCTTATCTCCGGCTAATAGATTTTCACGGAGCCAGTTGGAATTTGATTCAATTTCGGTACCAGTCCCGTCTTCAACCATGCTCGTTCCATTACTATTATTAGGCCAATCGGCACCAGTAACTACAGCCATCACCCCATCTAAGGCCTCTGCCTCACTGGTATCAATGGATATAATCCTCGCATGAGCATGGGGGCTCCGAAGGATTTTTCCGTGTAGCAAACCAGCAGTATCAAAATCGGGACCATATATTGCACGTCCAGTAACTTTATCAGCACCGTCGTGCCTAATGGGTCTGGTTCCAAGAACCTTATAATCCGTACTGTCTGAAGATGTCATTCTACGAGGCCTCCTGCATTTTTTTCGCTGCGTCCTGAACGGCTCTAACAATCTTGTCGTACCCAGTACATCTGCACAAATTATTGGCCAACCAAAATCGAATCTCATGTTCAGTTGGGTTGGGGTTCTGATCAAGCAGACTTTTAGCTGAGACGATAAATCCGGGAGTACATATCCCGCATTGCAGCGCAGCATTTTCCAAAAAGGCGAGTTGTAGAGGGTGCAGGTTCGTACCTTCAGCTACCCCTTCTATGGTCTCTATATCGGCTCCCTGAGCTTCAACCCCCAGGACCAAACAGGAAGTTACGATCCTGCCATCCAGCTTGACAGTGCAGGCTCCACAGTTTCCGTCATTACAACCTTCTTTGGTGCCTGTTAGACCAACCACATCTCTAAGACATTCTAAGAGGCTCTGTCGTGGCTCGCAGAGAAAGTCTACGGGCTCACCATTTATCGTTGTTTGCACATGTGTTTTTGTTGTCATTATTTTCCTTCCTTTGCACGTTCTATCGCCGCATTAAGGGCTCGACGTGTAAGTACTTCACATAGATGTTTTCTATACTCAGCGGTCCCTCTCATATCTGAAATCGGTTTTGCTGCCTCTCTGGCAGCATTTGCTGCTCTTTGAATAGCAGCATCTCCCACAGTTTCTCCGACGAGAGCATTTACAGCATTTTCCACGTAGATAGGGGTAGGAGCAACGGAGGCCAGACTGACCCGAGCTGCAGTGAACTTACCCTCTGAAATATTGACAGAGACCCCAGCGCCTACAACAGCTATATCCATTTCGTTTCTGGGTGTGAATCTGATGTAGCTAGCACCAAAGCCTGCCGCAGGAACAGGGAGGTTAATAGAAATCAGCAATTCATCATTCCCAATAGATGTTTGTCTAGGTCCTGTGCAAATATCTTCCACGGGAACATCTCGTGTTCCGTTGGGTCCTGCTATGGTTGCAATCCCGTTATGAGCTATTAAGTTAGGGATCGCATCCCCACTTGGGGCAGCATTACAGAGATTGCCGCCAAATGATGCTCTGCCTTGTATGAGGACACCTCCAATCAAAGATGCCGAATCAATAATTGCAGGGAAGTATTTTTTAACGTTGTCGTCATTGTATATCTTGTACAAAGGAACTGCAGCGCCGATCGTAAGTCCTGTTTTAGGGTCACACTGGAGCACATTGAGATCAGGTATATCCTTTATATCCACAACTACGTCTGCATCCGTTCGAGGGTCTTTATTTCTTAATTGAACTATCAGGTCCGTTCCACCCGCCATTGGCCGAGCTTTTCCGCCTGACTGGGAGAGGATTTTTATAGCCTCATCCACCGTTTTCGCATTTTCATAATCAATCCACTTCAAGAGATTTCCTCCTTTGTCGGGGCACCTTTTTATCCAGCACCCCTTGTTAGCTTTACGTTCGGCTGCTTTACAGTTCATTTATGGCATTACTTTGCCCATTTAAAATAGAGCCGAAATTCGGCTCAAGTCTACCATATGGATTTCAGGCTAACAATCTTCAACGTATCCCTATCAATATACCGAGTATATTTATCATTTATTCCTCACTTTTTGCGGTTAGGGCAATTTATATTACAAGGGGTTTACTACCGAAGGATTAACTGTCTATAACCAATAATAGAATAAGATTTACCCTTTCCATCACAGATGTATTTAGGGCAGTATGTTTTTGAGATATTTTCCTGTATACGAACCTTCGTGTCGGGTGGCATTTTCAGGAGTTCCTTCATATACTAAATTTCCCCCTTTATCTCCCGCACCTGGGCCAAGATCTATTATCCAATCGGCACTTTTTATTAGATCGAGATGGTGCTCAATTAAGACAACTGAATTCCCTGCGTCAACAAGCCGCTGTAGCACTCTCAATAATTGAGAACAGTCTTCAAAAGAAAGCCCTGTTGTCGGCTCATCCAAAATGTACAAAGTCTGTCCAGTAGCTCTTTTTGAAAGCTCTGTCGCTAACTTGACTCTTTGGGCTTCACCTCCACTTAACTGTGTGGCCGGTTGCCCCAATTTGATGTAGCCAAGCCCAACATCCTGTAGGGTTTGTAACTTTGTCTTTATTCTGGGAATGTTAGAAAAAATGGTTAAAGCTTCGGTTACAGTTGATTGCAAGACATTCGAGATGCTTAAACCTCGGTATTCTATCTCTAATGCCTCCCTGTTATACCTGCTCGCTTGGCATTCTTCGCAAGGTACAGAGACGTCAGGTAGGAATTGCATCTCTATGTTTATGTAACCATCCCCAGAGCAAGCTTCACACCTTCCTCCTTTGACGTTAAATGAAAATCTACCAGGTTTGTACCCTCTACTTCTTGCTTCAGGTACCTGAGCGAAGAGCTCTCTAATAGGGGTAAATGTGCCTGTGTATGTAGCAGGATTACTCCTTGGAGTTCTCCCGATGGGCGATTGGTCAATATTGACGACCTTGTCTATGTTCTCAAGACCTTTAATGCTTTTGAATTTACCTGGACGATCTTTAGCTCGGTAGAAGTGTTGTGACAAGCGCTTGTAGAGTATTTCGTTAATTAAGGTGCTTTTACCTGACCCTGAAACACCGGTGATACAAACCAATATGCCAAGAGGAATTGTCACATCTATCGAATTTAAATTGTTTTGTTCAGCACCTTCGATTTCTAGATATTTTCCATTGAATAATCTTCTGGTCTGAGGGGTGTCGATTACTTTTGCCCCGGATAAATATTGTCCAGTTAGCGAATTCTTGGAGCTCATAATTTTGCTAACAGTCCCTGATGCGACGATCTCACCACCGTGTTCCCCAGCCCCTGGCCCCAAGTCCACTATATGGTCGGCCGCTCGCATAATTGCCTCATCATGTTCCACTATTAAGACAGTGTTACCAACATCTCTAAGTCCTTTGAGTGTGTTTATGAGCCTATAATCATCTGCAGGATGCAGCCCAATAGATGGCTCGTCGCAAACATATAGGACTCCCATTAGACCGGACCCTATCTGCGTTGCGAGTCGTATTCTTTGGGCTTCTCCGCCACTCAAGCTGGAAGCGGTGCGTGAAAGTGTTAGGTAGTCGAGGCCTACATTGAGTAGGAACTGCAGTCTGCCAGATAGTTCTTTCAAAATTTGTGAGGCTATTGACTTATCTCTATTTGAGAGAATTTTTGGGTTTTCAAGCAAGGCAATCCAATCAGCCGCTTCTGAAATGGATTTGTCAGACACACTCATGATTGTTTCATCGCCTATGGTCACTGCCAATGATTCCGGTTTTAAACGTTGGCCTGAACATCCTTGGCAAGGAAGAGATGTCATATACCTCTCTATATCTTTACGCACCTTTTCTGATTCTGTCTCTGTATATCTACGTTCTAAATTTCCTATAACCCCTTCAAAGCGACGGTTCCATCGGAATATCCTGCCTCTTCTGCTTCGATAAGACATTTTAATTTTGGTCTTGGTACCATTCAAAATCATGTCCATTGTTTCAGGTTCAAGTTCCTGAATCGGAACATCGATTCGGAAACTATCTATTTCTGACAAAGAATTTAACTGGCTTATGTGCCAGGAAGATAGTGATCCTCCTTTTGACCAACCTTCAATGGCACCGTCCTCTATAGTCTTTGTTTTGTCAGGTATTACTAGATCCGGATCTACAACCATTTTGAATCCTAGGCCTGTACATGTAGAACAAGCCCCATGTGGATTGTTAAAGCTAAAGGTTCTAGGTTCAATCTCCCCAAGGCTTACGTTGCAGTAAACACAAGAAAATTCTTCTGAAAATATCATTTCATCTTTTCCAGAAATATCCACAAGGACAATTCCTTCAGCTTGTTTCAGAGCTGCCTCAGTGGAGTCACTTATTCTTACCATGTCCATCTTTTCGGTGATCACAAGTCGGTCCACAACGATGTCGATGTTATGCCATTTTTGCTTGTCTAACTCAAAATTATCGCTAAGGTCTCTAATTTTACCGTCAACACGCACCCGGACAAACCCAGATTTTCTTGCCGACTCAAATACTTCCTTGTGCTCCCCTTTTCTTCTTCTCACAACCGGAGATAATATCTGTATCCGGCTGGAGACAGGTAGTCCAGCGATGGAGTCGACTATTTGCTGAACGGTTTGTTTTTGTACCAGTCTTCCGCATTTGTAACAATGAGGTTTACCTACCCTCGCAAATAATAACCGGAGGTAATCAAATATTTCGGTTACCGTTCCGACTGTAGATCGAGGATTATGCGATGTTCCCTTTTGGTCTATTGATATCGCCGGTGAAAGCCCCTCAATATAATCAACGTCTGGCTTATCCATTCGACCGAGAAATTGACGGGCATAGGCAGATAATGACTCCACATACCTGCGTTGACCTTCCGCATATATAGTGTCAAAAGCTAAGGAGCTTTTTCCCGAACCGGATACCCCTGTAATGACAACAAGCTTGTTCCTAGGGATAGTAACATCCACATTTTTTAAATTGTGTTCTCTAGCCCCTTTCACCACTATATTTTTTATGGGACCGGATTTAGGTGACATCGCATGCTCTTAAATTAATTGTTTCAAAAGAGTTATAGTTTGATTCTAACATTGCGAAGCTTGATTTTGAGATCGAAATTTTATTAATTTACCGGTGTTTATTGACCTAGAATGCTTACCGTCAATACAATCCGAATATTGTTTTCTGTACAAATTATTTAACCTTTAAATTCGTAAGATTTATAAAAAGGAGTATCAAAGATATGAGTAGTGGTTACAACAAACCAATTCCGGTGCCAACACCAGAATCGGACGTTTTTTGGGAAAAGGCGAAGCAACATGAGCTTTGGATACAGAGATGTTTGAACTGCGACAAGCCGTTTTTTTACCCCAGAATGAATTGCCCCGACTGTTTGTCCGATAATCTTGAGTGGTTCAAAACGTCAGGCTTGGCAACCCTTTACTCTTACATGATAAATCACCGCCCTGTGCCAGGATTTGAGGAAGATGCCCCCTACGCAATAGCAATCGTTCAGCTTGATGAAGGCCCTAGGATGATGACCAATATAGTAGGAATTGAAAATACCCCAGAAAACCTCATTCTAGACATGAAATTAAAAGTCGTGTTTGATGACATTAATGATGAGATTGCGATTCCGAAGTGGAAACCAGCTTAGGTGTAGCCAACATTATTTGAACTGAGAAAGAGGAAGGTAAAAATGGATTCATTAAGATATAAAGCCGCGATAGTTGGGGCTTCAGAGACTACAGAGTTAGGTTCCATACCGGATAAAACAGCGTTTCAACTTCATGTTGATGCATCAGTTAACGCTATTAACGACTGCGGTATAGACAAAAATGAGATAGACGGAATTGCCACCACGATGAGCCCTGCTGCTTTAGCTCATTATCTAGGCATAGTACCTAAGTGGATAGATAACACCCAAGTAGGAGGGACTTCATTTTTAGTGCATGTCCGTCATGCAGCAGCAGCTATCGCAAGCGGTTTATGCGAAACAGTATTAGTGGCGATGGCTGAGAGCGGGCGGAATAGAGTCGGGGAACAGACGGGCCGTATAGGAGATGTTGCCACCATGTCCGGAGGCAGAAGAGACAGCTCGTTCCCAGGTCAGTTTGAATCAATATATGGTGTAGCAGGCCCGACAACTCAATTTGGCATGGGTGTGCTTCGTTACATGAAAGAAACAGGCCTAACGCATGAGCAACTAGCATCGGTTCCTGTTGCACAGCGCAAATGGGCCAACAAAGTTCCTCGAGCCATGTACGGAGACATTATTACAATTGAAGATGTATTCAATAGCAGGATGATTTGCTATCCATTTCATCTGCTTGAATGTTGTTTAGTCACTGATGGAGGCGGGGCATTAATAATTACTAGTGCTGAAAGAGCTAAGGATTTTTCTACTAAACCGGCGTACATAATGGGTACTGGAGAATCTGTTGAAAGTCCTATTGTCAGTCAAATGTATGATCTGACCACTTCGGCCGCTTTTAAGACTTCTAGTAAAAAAGCCTTTGAGGAAGCAGGTGTTACGCATGATGATGTAGATCATTTAATGGTGTACGACGCCTTTGCTCATTTACCTATTTATGGTCTTGAAGATTTAGGTTTTGTAAAAAGAGGAGAGGCTGGATCTTTTATTGAGGAAGGTAATACTTCTCCAGGAGGCACACTACCTATGAATACCAATGGTGGAGGACTTTCTTACACTCATTCCGGTATGTATGGAATGTATGCTATTCAAGAATCTGTAAGGCAGGTGCGCGGAGAGGCAGCTCACCAAGTGGATGGAGTAAAAACCTCCTTTTGTCAGGGAGTCGGTGGAATGTTTATGGCAGCTGGGAGTCTTGTATTTACAAATGAGGAACCTCATCGATAAAGGAGTTATATAGTCCACATGACTGAAGTTTTATGCTACGAAGATAGCTATTTGCAGGAATTTGAAGGTACCGTAACAGACGTAACAGACTCAGGAGTCGTATTAGACAGGACTAGTTTTTATCCTGGAGGAGGTGGGCAGCCTTGCGACACTGGAATAATTGAATGGGACGGTGAATCTTCTCAGATTTACCAAGTATCCAGAAGCGAGGGTAAGTTGGTCCATAAAGTCAATGGACCGATTCCCGATCTCGGAAACTCTGTCAAAGGTAAGATTGATTGGATTAAACGATATCAGCTAATGAGAACACACACAGCTTTACATATTCTTTGTGGAGTTGTGTGGAGAGATTTTGGGGCCCAGGTAACGGGAGGCAACATGACTCCACTTCAGGCCCGGATGGATTTTGAACTTAAAGAAATGTCGTCAGGATTTGCCTCCGATATCGAAATACTCATTAACCAAGAGGTTACTGCAGAAAGAGATATAAAAATATCTAATCTTCCTCGGGAAGAAGCCTTTAAAATCCCTGATTTAATCAGAATGAAAATAAATAAACTACCTCCTGCTATTTCAGAAGTCCGGATAGTGGACATTTCCGGACTAGATTTGCAGGCAGATGGTGGAACCCATGTTCGTAACACGAGGGAAGTAGGAAAAATAAGAGTAGTGGGTCATGAAAGCAAAGGGCGAATTAACAAAAGGTTACGTATTGCCGTAGAAGATTGGAACTAGTTGAAGAGTTCGGTTTAAAAAGCTAGTATCTCTGGGCAGGAATATATTCCCTTCCATTGAGAGTTATAGCATTTTAGGTATATTAGGAGAAGAATCATGGCATTTGATTTTCAAAATATATTGGCAACACATGTCCCGGAGACAACTCGAGTTACCCCAGCAGGAAAAGGGAAATATGATTTTGCTGTTGCGTACCCCGATCCTGTGTCTTTGCCGCACGCTGAAATTTTAGAAAGCCTTGAAGAAGCTTTGTCAGAGTCTGGTTCAGAACTGGCTGTTTACCCTCATCCACAAGGAAATACCCCGCTCAGGCAATACGTCGCTGAAAAAATCGAGCGAGATAGAGGCATAAAAGTAACTGAAAATGACATCATTTTAGGGAATGGGTCAGGCCAACCTATAGACATGATTTGTGCGGTACTTTTGAATCCTGGAGACGTCGTCATAACAGATAGTTTCGTATATGGTGGGACTTTGAACACCTTGAGAAGACATTTCACAGATATAAGGGGGGTTGCCTCTGATGAAAGTGGTATGGACCCCGGGGCATTAGATAAAGAAATTGAGAAGGCTATCAAGTCGGGTCACAAGCCAAAATTCGTTTATTTAATCCCTACTTTTCAAAACCCCCAAGGATGGACTATACCTGAGAGTAGACGCAAAGAACTATTGACTGTAACCCAAAAATATGGGGTACCTATTTTAGAAGATGATTGCTATGCAGATAATAGATACGACGGTGATCTCCCCACCTCTATTCTCAGTCTTGATGATACAAGCAGCGTGATGTATGTCGGGTCTTTCTCAAAAACCATTGCACCTGGTATGAGTTTGGGCTACATGACTGCACCGCAATTAATTTTGGATAGAGCCATGGGGGTTAAAAGTGGCCGTGTGAGTGAATTTACAGCGATGGCTGTCGAGAAATATGCAAGGAAATACTTGGATGCTCATATAGAGGAAATCAATAATATTCAGAGGACAAAAAGAGATGCTATGCTTTCGGCTTTAGGCGAAAATTTTGGTACCGGTGCAAAGTGGAGTGATCCTGCTGGGGGACTCTATATCTGGGTAAAGCTGAAAGAAGGTTCTGATATGGTTGCTTTGAACAAGAGATCTGTTGAAGAGATTGACGTGGGATTTCATCCCGGCACCAATTACTCACCGGATGGAACTTCAGGAAAGGATCATATACGGTTATGTTTTGGTTACAACCAACCTGACGAAATAACTGAAGGTATCAGCCGTCTGGCAAATTTCTTATCTAAGGAAGGAGCGTTAGACTCTTAACAGTTTGATTCCCAACGGGCTAATTTCTGCTAAATTTGAATAGCAGGTCCGTGTTGAGACTACTGGATATGTTTTTGGACTCGACTTGTAGGTGAAATAGGCATATCTCAATTCTCCTTTCTATGGATGTTTCCTCAAGTATTGTCTGACGGATTTCGTTGGTACCCTGAATTAATTGTGCCAGAAAAAAGGATAGTTGATCGGGATTTGTAGGTAGGGGAGTCTCTGCTTTATTAACCCACCCTCCATTCATAGATACGATGGCCTTCAAATGCCTCGAAGCTGCAGTCTTAGCTTTCTTCAATGACTGCTCGGCTACGTCTTGCTCGGGAGGTGGATTTTGTATTTCTACCAATCCTTCTAGATAAGCTTTATTTTGGATTAGTTCAACTATATTGAACCGTTTTTCTCCAACCGCGGTGAGATAGAGACGGTTTTGAGAAAGCTTCCTTATTTTTGTGATTTTGGCTAAAGTTCCGACCTTGTGAGGAACCGCGTTACCTCCGACCTCCTGACCTTCTTTTATAAGTACAATCCCGAATTTGGAGTCAGTGTCCAAGCAGTCTTGTACCATGGAATGGTACCTATCTTCAAAAATTTGCAAAGGAATAGTACCACCCGGGAAAAGGACTGTACTAAGGGGGAATAGAGGTATCTTTTGTGTTTCCGTGTTCACCATTAATTCCTCACGCTTATTGATCTGGAAACGTTGTTACTTGAATGTATTATAGTTGTATTATTCCTAATGGCGGTAAGTTTGAACTTAATATCAGTGATTGATAGGGTTGTCATCGGTGGATTAATGAAAAACTTTAGATCTATTTTCTATAGAACCTGGAGGCCAGATGCACGAAGTATTTAGTGATGCGATCAATGGATTAAGTAGGGGAGAGAAAGTGGTGGTGGCTACAGTTGTCCGGACAAAAGGTTCTACCCCACAAAAACCTGGGGCAAAATTACTGGTGCGAGAAGATGGTTCAGGGACAGGAACACTAGGAGGAGGATGTGTGGAGGGCGACATTTGGTTTGCTGCGAAGCAGTTAATGCAGGCAGGAGGGGGAACTGAATACCGAGAGTATGAGTTAAACGAGGATTTAGCAGCAGAGGACGGGCTAGTTTGTGGTGGGACCATGTATTTTTTAATAGACCCGGTTTATTCTCCTGATAGCTACCTTCCCTATGCCTCTGAGATAGATAAGGCGTATTCTGGGGTTGGTGCAGTGGCTTTGGCTACCGTGGTAAGAACTGGAAAAAAAGGTTATTCAAAAATAGGGGATAAATTGTTTGTTCGGGAAAACGGCGAAAGTGAAGGTTCTATTGGTGATGATAGTGAAGATGATCAAGCCAAGAATAAAGCTTTTGAGCTCATGATACACGGTAGAAATGAGTACGTGACTACAAAGTCGGGAACTGAGTATTTCATTGAGGCATATACAACACCGCCGCAACTGGTTATTTGTGGTGGAGGCCATGTTGCTCGTGCCCTGGCTTCTTTGGCGAAACCTTTGGAGTTTAGACTTTTCATTACTGATGATAGGGAAGAATTTGCAAATGACGACCGTTTTCCAGAGGCCGATATAATAATCTCTGAGACTCCCGAACAAGCTTTGCCACAATTACCAATCAACCCTAATACTTTCATTGTGGTTGCTACTCGCGGTCATAGGTACGATAACGTAGCCCTATTGGCTGCTGCCAAAACATCCGCGAAATATGTAGGGCTCATGGGGAGCAAAAGAAAAACTATATTGATATATGAGGACCTTATTCGAGAAGGCTTGGAATATGATCGCCTTAATGAGATACGATCACCGATTGGATTGGATATAAGGGCCCGGACACCGGAAGAAATTGCAATTAGCATAATGTCGGAGATCCTTATGTTCAGATTGGGAGGTTCTGGGGTAGCGATGAAACTAGATAAAAAACAGATTGATAGAATCAAAGCAAAAGTGAATCGGAATTCAAAGACCTTAGCAGAGACTACATAGGTCATTAAATTTGTTAATTACGGGTATAGTGACTTCCGCAGGTTTTTCCACAAGGATGGGTACAGTCAAGGCACTATTACCATGGCGAGATACCAACTTAGTTTGTCATCAAGTGAGGGCCTTGCTGAAAGGGGGCTGCGGCCACGTGGTAATCGTTCTTGGTTATGAATGTGCCAGAATATCAGAGGAGATTCAGAAGGAGTTTCCAGAAAATTCACCAATCACCTTAACCTGTAACGTAGACTATGAGACAGGCCGGGCTTCAACTATAAGACAGGGTATTCTCTCGTCTCCAAAAGATTCAAGTGGTTTTTTGTTGATAGGTGTTGATCAACCAACATCTGGTCATATTGTCGCTCGGATTATAAAAGAACATGAGGCAACTAGAATGCCGATAAGTTCGCCTAGATATAAGGGAAAAGGGGGACATCCAGTCTTGTTTGCAAACACTTTGAAAGATGAATTGTTAGAAATTAATGATGAAACATTAGGATTGAAACCTGTTTTTGAGAACTACAGGTCTCGTTTAAACAGAATTGATTTTAAAACCGATCAGGTGCGATTGGATTTGAACGACTATGAATCCTATCTCCACGGCTACGAGTTGTTCGGCAACAAGACATGAATCCTGTTTGGACCGATTTCACTCAACCCATCTGCTTATAGCTCTGTCTAGTTTGATATTCAAATCTTCGTGTTCTTGTCCTAACACAGTTATCCTATCTAAATTGCCAGTGTTAGAAGCCTCTTGAAGTGCCTTTTCCAAATTTTCAATTTGAGACTCCAAATCAGAGATTAGCTTTTCATGATCTTCTTTTCGAGAAGCAGCGTTACGGTTTGGATTGGTGCCATTTAATTTTGGTATAGGCTTGGACCGCGATGATTTCTTGGGTGGAGGCAACTGGACAGGTTTTTCTTTTTCTTTTGTTGAACTGTCAGAATTAGACTCCTTCAGTAAATCTTGGTAAGACCCTGCGAAATGTCGGACAGATCCCTCAGCTATGATTAAAAGGTTGTCAGCCAATAGAGATATTAGATGACGATCATGGGATACAAATATTGTAGTTCCCCCAAATACCTGCAGCATATCTTCAAGTGCTTCGCGACTTAATATGTCGAGATGTGTAGTGGGTTCGTCTAACACGAGTACATTTGGTTCAGTTATTAGTAGTCTGCTTAAAGCTAACCTTCCTCTTTCTCCCCCGCTTAAGGAAGATACTTGGTCGTAAATCTCTTCCCCAGTGAAAAGGAACCGGGCAAGGAAGCTTCTTGCCTCACCGATAGACAAATTTTTAATTTCTAACAGTGCATCAAGCACTGTCATATGACTAGGTATCTCGTCGGAGCCTTGACGGAAATATCCTACCTTTACGTTATGTCCCAGATTTGATGAACCAGACAAAGCTGGAAGGCTTCCAATAATTGTTTTTAATAAGGTAGTTTTACCTATTCCATTATTCCCAATTATTGCTGTAGTAGTTCCTCGTTCTATTTCAATGTCTGGGACTTCAAATAATTTGACGCTATGTTGCTCGGTTGAAAAACCGACTTCTAGTCCATTGGTGCTAATTACAGTTTTCCCTGTACGAGTTGCAAACCCGGAGGTGATGGACACGTTTTGTTCAGTGGATGGAGCTTCTATTCTTTCTATCCTTCCAAGCTTTTTTGCTCTTCCTCTAGCTTCTTTAGATCTTTGCCCAGCATGATAACGAGCAATGAAATCTTGCTCTCTTTTTATGTATTCTTGTTGCCGGATATACTCCTTAGCAAACCTGGCATCTTCTTCAGATTTAAGGAGTTTGTATTTTGAATAATTTCCACGGTACGTTTTTAATCGGCAATTATCTATTTCCCAGATGTCCGAAGCTACACGATCGAGGAAAAATCTGTCGTGCGAAACAACCATAAATGCATTTGCTGTTCTGTTTAAAAAATCTTCAAGCCATTCGAGTCCTTTGAAGTCCAGATAGTTTGTTGGCTCATCTAAAACTAAAAGGTCTGGGTCTGCTAATAGAGCAGTTGCTAAAGCAGCCCGTGTTCTCTCACCCCCACTTGCATCTGATACTAATGTGTCTAGATTGGTGTCACTTAACCCCACTCCATCTACGACCCTGTCCATTCGATTTTGGTAATCATAACCACCAAGCGCTTCGTATTTATCCAAAAGCGTCGAATATTTCTTTTCAGCTTGTGTTCTTTCAACTCCCTCTGAGTCTTGTATGGCGAAAGCATTGGTTTCCATATCTTTTTCTAATTGAATTAAATGTTGGAAAGCCTGGCCAATTTGATCTTTCAAAGTACCACCTCCCGACTGTAATGCCGTTTGTGGGACATAACCCACCCGAAGAGAGTCTGACTTGAAAATATCGCCACCGTCGTAATCCTGTATCCCCAACAAAACCCGAATCAGAGAAGTTTTTCCACTTCCATTTGGACCGACTATCCCGATATGGGCCTTTTCATTGACCTGCAAGGTAACATCAGAAAAAATTTCGATATCTGCGTAGTGTAGATTTAGTTGTGAGGCCCCTAGTAACGACATAAATTCACTGGAATAATCTTCGATTCATGGAATTAGTAATAAAATAGAATTAATTTTTTTTTCAGTGCTTTTTATTCTATAGCTAAAATAAAAGTTTGGGTGGATTGGATATGCCTTTTTTATTTACGATTTTGAGTCATCATTCAGAACCAGGAGACCCAGATCTGATGAGCTGGGTAATAGATACAGTAAAACATTTGGTTGGTGGGGACTCTACTTTAGCTTTACTGGTTCTTTTTTTAATGATTCTTATGGTGCCTTTTGGGATTGTGGCAGCATATAAACTATTTTTTTAACAAATGTGAGCCACTAAATAGGTACATCAGAGAGGGAATACCAATTTTCGTGTGGTTCTAATGGGATCCCTATTGAGGCAATCCGATCACCGATTTTCATTTCTAATTCATTGTCCCTCATGTCATGTCCCAATGGTACCAATGGATAGAATTTTGATGTCCTGTAGTTGCATATGCAATAAAATGATTGATCTCCTATAGTCCCTTTAAAAACTGCGGCTGTCATATTTTCTCCTAACCCCAGATTGGCTATATGGGAGCTGATGGCGTTTATATCATCGACCATTTTTTGATTGTTAGTACTTTCGAATATTATCCAACAACTGTTGTACGTTTCAGATTTCAAACCCTGAAGTGGTGTTCTCATTGTCGACATGAACAATTCTTTATCTAACTCTTTGAGAGATGACTTTATGTCGGTGAAAAAAGGATGATCATTGGCATTTAGCAATAATGTTGATTCCCCTGAGAGATTTATATCTTTTTTCCCATTGGTATCTCGATTTGTGATCCGCAGGACCGTTGATAAAATATCGGATTCGTTGGACTCAGGGCTATCTGGTTTTTTAAAAAGAGTTCTAAATAATCTCACGGGATCCCTTCTACCTGAGAAGATGCCAATTCTGCTGTTGCATTTCCATTAATCGTGCCACTCTTATTTCTGTAGGTGGGTGTGAGGACATCAAGGATGCGATCGCATTTCCTTGTAATGCGGGGATTATGAAAAATGCGTTGGCATGTTCCACTTGTCGTAGATCTTTTTCTGGAATTTGTGCTATCTGGCCACTAATTTTCTTGAGAGCGGATGCAAGGTTTGTGGGACTACCAGTCATGATTGCACCTTCTCTGTCGGCTGCGAGTTCCCTGTACCTGGAAAGCGTACTTATAAGCAATTGGCTGATGAAGTAAATGATTATTACTCCAATGTAAACAACCATCATCATGGCCATAGCTTGGCCTCCATTGCCCTGTCGCCTATGACCTCCAAAACCTCCGAATAGACTCATCCAGAAGAGCATTTGCATCAAAAAACCAGCAACCACTACTATCAAACTTGCCCAGGTCATAACCATAACATCGCGATTCTTAATATGGGCTAACTCATGACCGATCACCCCTTCTAATTCTTTATCGTTTAGCTTGCTCAATAGTCCTGTTGTGACCGCGACTGTGGCATGCTTCGGGCTCCTACCGGTAGCGAATGCGTTAGGCGCTTCCATCTCCATTATTGCGACTGTTCGTGGTTTTGGAATTCCGCCTATTTTAGAAAGTCTTTCTATCATTTCATGTAACTTGGGTTGCTCTTCTTTAGTAACAGCTTTGGCTTTAGTTGTTTTCAGAACAAGCTTATCGGACATGAAATATTGAAAAAAAACCATTCCAATCCCAATCACAAATACAAAAATAGGATTCAGTCCTGAAATTAGAAGTAAGCCAAAAAGAGCTAAATAGGCTACCAACAGCATCAATCCTGTTGCTAGCATCCTAATCGTTAACTGATGGTCTTTACCAATTGAATTTCGCTGCATCGTGATTAGCAACCTGAGGGTGATTAAATTTAAACTATATATTATATTATAGTAGCTATTTTAGTTTGTGCTATTTTCAAAAATGGATCATTATCAAATGGCTTGTAGAATTGCACCTTTAGGTTAAGGAAATCCATTTCGTTAAGGAAGATTAAAGTGGCCTGGAAAACTATTGGTCAACCTAATTCCATAGATCGTATTTCTAGAGCTGTCGTGTTAGATAGACTCTCACATGCCTATTTAATCTGTGGTATGGATGGTATTGGAAAGGTCACCTTTGCGCAGGATATAGCAAAAGTTGCGAATTGCCTTGAAATGCCTAAATCTTCGGGGCCTTGCGGGTCATGCAACCAGTGCATACGTATCGATTCCCATAATCACACAGATGTATTTATTTACGATGTAAAAAAAGACTTGGATGAGGTAGGCCGAACCACCACAATGGTCACCATTGATCAATTAAGAGAAGATTTTTTAAGACAGGTTCACCGGAAACCATATGAAGGCCGCACCCGAATTTTCATTATTTCATCCATTGAAAGTATGAGATCAGAACAATCCAATATTCTGCTAAAAACGTTAGAAGAACCTCCAGATGATGTTGTAATTATATTGCTGGCGCGTGATGCATCGAATCTTCTGAGTACTATTGTGTCAAGATGCCAGGTTCTTAATTTGGACCCAGTTGGTGAGTTAGAAATATTGGAATATTTAGGTGAATGTGAATTAGGACCAGAAGTCCCCATTCAAGAGATAGCAAAGCTTTCGCGCGGGAGACCAGAATGGGCTTATCGAGCAGCCATAAACCCTGAAATATTACATATATTGGAAGATAAATTGAATCAGTTTGTAGGGTGTTTAATTGGTAGTTTGGAGCAACGGTTTAAATTGTCGAAGGATTTATCAACTCAGTTTTTTCGTGACCGCGATGGGGTATATGAATTTTTGGATATAGCAATGACCTGGACTAGGGATGTGTTGCTCTCTAGCAGTGAGAGAGCAGGAGATATAGTAAATATTTCCCATAAAGAGCGAATTCACGAGTTTTCTAAAATGTTATCGACCACAGATATTTTGAACATTTTAAAACTTATTAGGATGACTCTCGGCAACTTAAGGAAAAACGTTACTCCGAGTCTGGTTTTGGATAATTTTATGTTAAAACTTCCGGTCGCTACATCATTAACCTGACAATTTTCCTGTTTATAGGTTAATTTTTCCAGGGGATAAATGGAGACCACTCATCTTCTAGTTTCCTATGATAGAAAATATAATATGGATTTGGTTTCGGAGCCAATGGTGCCCTCAGTAGAGTCATTTGAGCTTCTCTCGGTGTTTTTTCAGCCTTGTTGTGGTTGCAGGTCATACATGCACTCACAACATTTTCCCATTCATGTTTACCATTTCTTGAACGAGGTCTAATGTGGTCAATAGTCAGCTTCTTAGTTGAGATGCCGCAATATTGGCATGTGAAATTATCTCTATAAAATAATGCTTGCCGAGATAGCCTTCTTTCAACCATTGGCTTTTTGACCATATAGTAGAGTCTAACCACGGACGGCATTGGAAACGCTGCGCTTGAACTCCTTATTTCTCCTCGACCGTTTATTATAAGTTCTGCCTTTCCTCTGCCCATTAATACGATTGCTCTTCTCACACTGCAAATGTTTAATGGCTGGTAATTTTGGTTCAGAACTAACACGGGTGATTCTATTGTGGGAGCTGTAGCTGTAGCCATCCCTGTTTAATCTAACTTTGAATCAAGTATTTTTATGGCAGTCATGTAGTCAGAGGGGATAATTCCCAAAGCATTATCCGGTGTAATTTCCAAAATATTTACAAAAACAGGAGCTATTCTGGAGTCTAGTAGAGCAGTTTCTATTGAGGTTCTGGTATTTTCAATTTTTGCGTCAATACCCTCTATCGAAATGACTTCTCCAGCAGAAATAAGAGATGAGCCAGGCAATTCGGGAATCTCATGAAAGTCATATGCCAGTCGTGTAAGACCTGAAATAGTGATAAAAGAGATAATCACACCGATTATCAATCCAAGTACAATGCCGGCTATTCTACCCATTCCAAGGGTAGCAATGTCTAAAACTGCTAGAAGAGGTCCAACAAACTTTAGGACTATATTAGTGATGATAAGTAAGAGAATGAGCACAACTACAAAAGCCGCAACAGTTGCAATCGTATCGACACCCAGATTAATTCCACTTAATTCACTTAGGGCCTTCGCTGAAGAAGAATTGAAACCTAAGGCATCTCCGATAAATTCTCCGACAAACTGTGAAACGGCACCAGAAATTCTCCAGCCCACCAGTATCGCGATTCCATAAATGCCGGCCACAAATATTCCGGTCTTGAGACCCCAAAGCATGGACGCAATTAGGATTCCCAGTATGACAAAATCTAGCCAGTTCATATTCTTACCTTCTTCAAATTAGGCTTTCCAAGGAAGTAGGTGCAGTTTAGCATACGGCTCGTGAAATATTGGGCTACCTAATTTCGTGGGGGTTCAACGGGTACTGGGTTTATGAGACCACTTCCTAGAGAGATCGGTATCAACTGATCTAACTCATCTAAAGTCCATCTCCCATCTTTATGTATGCTTTTTATTACGTGCCGTGGAGAATAAAGCGACAATGCCCAGCCACTGGTACCAAAAACTTGTCCTGTGATACCATCCGCGGCTTCAGAACAGAGGTAGACTACCTTTGGTGCATTGTTACCAGGATCTCTATATTCTGGAGGTGGTTCAGACGGGTCTGCAGTTGCTAAACCGACTGCTTCTCTCTGATCCTGTCTCAACTGCCTCGTCGATTGAGGGACCGTATCTGTCATTCTAGTAGACCCCCCAGGATAGACGGCATTCACCATGATATTAAAGGGTTCGAGTTCCTTTGACACAGCCCTTGTGAATCCAACCATACCTTCCTTGGCTGCAGCATAATTACCTTGGCCTGAGGCACCTAATCCGGATCCAGAGGAAAATAATACGATTCTGCCGTATTTGTTTTTGATCATGTGAGGGACTACATTCCTTACCATATTGAAGGCCCCGTACAGGTGGACTTGTAATACTAGGTCCCATTCCTCCTCAGTCATATTAAATATCATCCTGTCCCTCAATATGCCTGCTGGATGACAAAGTATGTCCACTGTCCCAAAAGTGTCTACAGCTTTTTCGACAATTTTAGCGGCACTATGAAAATCTGCTACTGAGTCATATGACGCAACAGCCTCTCCACCTTCGGCCTTTATTTCATCAACTACTAAATCTGCGGGAGTCGCAGAATCACCGGTGCCATCAACTGATCCCCCAAGGTCATTAACTACAACTTTGGCACCGTCCCTTGCTAACCAAAGTGCGACTTCCCTTCCTATGCCTCGGCCGGCCCCTGTTACTATTGCTACTTTTCCTTCGACCCTCTTAGTCACCTTTTCACCTCTTCGTTTGCTTTTTTTTCATGTTCATCAAAATTGGTTCGGAAGAAATTGATTTCAGAATCCGTACCCCATCATTTTCGGGAACAAAACATCCATTTCTTCCATTGTGAAATTTCCCCATTTGTTTACTACATTTTCAATGTCTGGGTTGGAATAAACGTACAAGCTTCCTCCACGTACGCCCAGCACGTAACCATTAATATTGGGGGCAGCATTTGTGCATAGGTAAACAGCTAGTGGGGCAATATTTTCGGGTTCATCTGGAGAACCTTCTCCCAACCATTCGGGTATCTCTGGTGATGGTCCAATCCCTGCTCTTTCATCCCGGGAAGGTCCAGATACGTCTGGTAGTCTGTGTTGATCTACGGCACCTGGGAATAATCTAGTTTCCGCCATAGGTGATATTGCATTGGCAGTAATACCATATTTGCCCAAATCTTTTGCAGTAGTTCTCGTTAATCCTATAATACCTTCGGTCGCTGCGGCATAGTTCGACCGTCCTACATCACCGAGGCCTGCATCAGCCACCATATTTACGATTCTTCCCGACCTTTGCTGACGAAACAGGATTCCTGCAAATTTTGTAGTTGTAAAAACGCTTTTAGCATTATTGCGAACTACTTGATCGAAATCCGATTCCGTCATTTGGTAAATCATTCGATCTTTTAATGAACCTGCTGAATTGACCAAAATATCGATATGGCTATAAGTGTCTATGCAGGATTGAATCAGGTTCTCACCCCCTTCCATGGTCGAAATATCGGCATAATTCGCTGTGGCATTACCTCCCGCGGATTTGATTTCTTCTACAACTGAATCCGCCGGCATGTTAGAGGCACCGGTCCCGTCTACCTCAGCACCTTTGTCGTTTATTAGTATGGATGCACCCTCCTCTGCGAGGAGTTTGGCAATACCTCTACCAATACCTCTCCCCCCACCAGTAACCGCCGCCACCTTTCCTTCTAATCTGTTTCCCATATTATGACCATCCTATTTAATTATTTTTTAGGTTTGGCAAATTATCTATTATCGACAATTTTCACTTTATATCAGAATTAGCTAATTATAAAAGGATGTCTGCCCAAAATAAACATAGCCGTCAAATTTAAAGTTTGAAGGCTATTGCTCCTTGGGAAATTTTTTTAAAGACAGAAAGTAAAGTCCGGTGGCTATGGCTTGGAATGGGGAAACAAGGGTTGTTACACACACATCAATTAAAAGTATTATGAAATCTGAATTAAGATTCGGTGAAAGTAGATTTAATAAGTATGTAGGTATTGTCATGAGAATAACAATTACTAAACCTGTACCGAAAGTTACCCACCATCTTTTCTCCACAAGATCCCAACTCATCTGAATAGATCTTGTGATTCCGGTGTTGTCTAATGCCATCGATGGGAGCGAAAAATACCAGCGAACAAAGAGGTACAGCAGGATAGGAATACCTATTAACATTATTGAAAGTAGGAACGGTATTATCAAAAGCCCTATCAAAAACAATGAGAGCAGGATTAACCTGCCTATTTTTGAAAGTGTGTAGTTGAGACAGGCAATGGAGGAGACCTTTTCAGAGTTTGCAAATTGTGCTGCTCCAACGATAATGGCCATTACCGATATTAGGTTGGCCACTAGTCCTATGAGAATTAAAATGAAGATAGAAAACAATTTCCATATAGGTATTGATTTCAAATCAGACATTAAATTTTCGGAAAGCTGACCATCGTTATAGGGCTGAAAATTCGCAAGGGAAACCCAATCCGTTTCGAGAGCAGTACGTAAAATAATTCCGATTACCAGTACTGGGATACCATTTATTAAGGATAGGATGAGAAAATTTTTGAAATTTTTTCTATAGGCGTAGCTGGAGATTGAAATTAGATCTACTAATTTTCCTGGCTCTGGGATTAATCGGGCCACAGAAGGTGATGGTATATCTGTTTTACTTTTTTCATTTTCTGATTCGTCTACGGCACCTGGGTTGTATATTTCCCCTAGATCATGTGATAAAACCTGACCACAGTTAGTGCAAAATGTTTGATTTCTGTTGATTGTCCGACAACGTTCACATTGGGTTGCTATCTCTTTTCCGCAACCCCCACAAAAAAGACTGCTTTCGGTATTTTCGAAATCGCAATTTTTGCAGCCCCCCATTTTTTATATGTTGTTTCCGTACATATCAATAACGAAGAGAGGGTACCCTAACTCCTCTAAATTCTTTTGGATTTTTTCTTTGTCACCAACGACAATCATTTTTATTTCAGCTGGTAAAATGTGCTTCACAGCTGACTGTCTGACATCATCGAGTGTCAAATCCGAAATCTTTTCAATGTTGGTCTCAAAATAATCCAGAGGTAGGTCAAATGCAGCTATGTTGAGCAATTGATTTGTAATTTGTTGATTGGATTCAAATTGAGAAGGCACACTTTTTAGCAAACCTTCTTTTGCTTTTCTAAATTCCTCAAGACCAATTGGGTTTAATTCCACAATATCAGTTAATTCCTTCAGTGTTTCAAAAACTGATTCTTTTGTAACCTCTGTTTGTACACTTCCTCTAGTCACTAGAATGGAGAGAGGTTTCATCCATTCTATGGAAGAATGGAACCCATAACTATACCCTTTGTCTTGTCTTAAATTCATATTTAGGCGACTCGAATAATCGCCACCGAGTATGTAATTTACAAAGGCAAGGGAATGATAATCTTGGTGTTCTCTTGGTATTGATATGTGACCTGCTCGTAATATCGATTGGGCCGAACCAGGTCTATCGACTAGGTATATCGTAGGACCTTCACCGGCAAGAGGCTTTGAGGCAACTTGATTTTCTTGAGGCTTTTGTCGATTTTCGAAAGTTCTAAATTTTTCGGTTATTAATTCGGCTGCAAGATTTGATGAAATATTTCCCACCACAATGAAAGTCTTTTTAGAGGTGAGTAAGGTTTCGTGGTAATGCTTTTCAAGATCACCTGTTTTCATTGCAGCAATACTGGTTTCATCTCCGTTGATAGTATGGCCGTAGGGTGTGGTGGGCCCCAATAAAATAGATCTCATAGCAACAGATGCAGTGGCATCAGCACTATCCTGGATGGAACGGAGATCAGATAATTTTTCTTTTCGTATTCGCTCCATTTCAGTTACGGGAAAATTTGGGTTCAATATTATGTCTGACAAGACGTCAAGTTCTTTATTTGTGTTGTCGGATATGCCAGAAACAGCTAGAAAGGTGTGCTCTCTCGACACATCTTTGGTCACGTGAGAGCCAAGGAATTCCATTTCATCTGCAATTTGAGAACTACTTCTGCTCTGTGTGCCTTCAAACAACATATCCGTTGCAAACTGGGCTATTCCAGGCCTCTCTTCTAGGTCTTCCGCTGACCCAGTGTCAAAGAATACTCCAACTGTGGTCAGTGGCAATTCAGAACGCTCAATTACTAGCAGCCTTGTTCCGTTTTCCAGAAATATGTCCTTCGGTTGAGGAGCTGAAAATGTAGTGAGTGCTGCCACTTTTGGTAGATTAGTTCTATCGAGTTGTCTTGAAGAGGGTTTTGTGTCTTTAAGTGGGTTCACAGTCAGGCCTACGAAATTGCCGTTGAGCAACTTTGCAGCTGCTGAAACATCATTAGCTGACACTTTTTTGTATCTTTCTACGTCTGTCTCTATAAGGCCGGGATTTCCAGCCATCACATTGAAGTGGTTTAATTGGTCGGCTTTACCCCCAAACCCACCTATTTTTTCTAACTGTCGGACATGATAGGAATTTATTATGTTATAGGCCCTTTCCATTTCTTTGTCGGATGGGGGCGTTTGTGATAGCTCATCTAATAATGCTTGGATCTCTTTATAGATTTCTCCTGTGGTTTGTCCAGGATTTGCCGTGGCTATAATATGAAATTCACCAGATATCTCTTGTCCATGATGATAAGCGCGAATGTCCCTAGCAAGTTGTTTTTTATAGACAAGATTTTGTTCCAGTCTTGAACTTCTTCCATCGGCCATAATTACAGATAATACGTCTAAAGCCGCTTGCTCTTGAGTAAATTCGGGGACCGTTGGCCAAGCTAGATAAAGTCGAGGAAGATGGACAGAGTCTTCCAAGGTGACCCAAGTTTGTCCTTTCAAGATGGAATCCATTTTGTGAAACCTGTTGATTGCAGGTCCCGGCGATAAATTTCCGAAATATTTGTCTATGAGATCAAAGGTTGAATTCGGGTCTATATCTCCCGCGATTGAAATGCTTGCATTGGAAGGATGATAGAAATTACGAAAAAATTCTTTTACGTCTTCTATTTCTGCTCCATCCAAATCTTCCTGAGATCCTATAGTTGGCCAGTTATAAGGATGTGGAGGTGGAAAGAGAAGTTCTTGTAGTTTTAAATACGCCATTCCATAAGGGCGATTTTCATAACTTTGTCTTCTTTCGTTTTTCACCACTTCTCTTTGCAAATCAAATCGTTTCTGGTCAAGGGCCTCTAGTAAAAATCCCATCCGATCTGATTCCAGCCATAATGCCAGTTCCAAGTAGTTTGAAGGCAAATTCTCCCAATAATTTGTCCTATCGTTTGTTGTAGACCCGTTTACCGTGGCCCCTATCTCCTGAAGAGGGCCGAAATAATCCTTATTATGATTTCTGGATCCTTCAAACATCACATGTTCAAATAAATGCGCAAATCCTGTTTTGCCGGGAATCTCGTTTTTTGATCCCACGTGATACCAAATATTCACGGCCACGGTTGGGACTGTTTTATCAACATGAGTGATGATATCTAGGCCATTTCCGAGAGTATGCTTTTGAAAAGGTATCGATATCATGTTCTACGGCTTATTAGGGAGTGCTATTACTCCTGTTCCAATGACAAGTTTCACCCCATCAGAATTTTCCATCACTACGTCACATTCTAATTTTGTACTGTCCCCAGTCTCATCTTTATCTGTCACTATCCCACTGAACGTCAGGTCTTGGTTGTGAGGAACTGTTTGTCGGAAGACGACGTCTATTTTGAGAAGACAAACTGTGTCTGACCAGTCGGTTAAAATTTGTGACATCAGCGCTATATTCATGGGACCTGGCACAATGGCTTCCGGCATCCCCTCGTTATTTGCTATTTCTTTTGACGTAAATCTTGAAGGGGTGATTTCTTTTTCTCTGATTGAAACAAATTCGATCACATCTTTGTCAGTGACGGATTTTTTTATCGGACCAATATCGTCTCCGATTTCAACATCTTCAAAATATAGATTCTCTTTCATCTATTTTTATTCCTTCTAACAAAAGACTCTGTTACTAAGGCAACGGTCTCTTCATCCTGGTTGCTGAATTTTGTTTCCCAAACAGCAAAAACCATTTTTCCGGACCGGCCTGTTTTGGCATAAACTTTGTCCAGCTTCGTACTGGCTGAAAGAACATCGCCAGGTCGAATTTCTGCTTTACATTCGATAGATTGACCAGCGAAAAACCCCAATTCTCCAAATTCAAGCTTTATGTCGGGTCTTGATACCCCTGAAACAAAAACATTGCAGATTGTTGGTGGGGCTACGATATGCCCGGCACCATGTTCATCCCCCACGTACCTTGGATTAGTTTCACCTGTCGATTTCGCAAACCCTAATAGCATTTCCCTGGTTAACTCAAAAGTTCCAATCTGTGTTTCCACTCCAAGCAAACTTCTGTCGTATACGATTCCTTCATCTGTCGTCATTCTGTGCTCCAAAATATGTGGTCAGGATTCAAGTTTCACAGCGGTAAAACGGCCATTTCTTAGTTCCTGTACTAAATCAGATTCATTCGCTATTTTTTTTTCAAAACGTGTCATGCAGGTACCTACCGCACTCACTATGTGGGCGTCGCTTCCTCCTGTTCCTAAATACCCCTTCGCTTTAATAAGTGATTCGGCTTTTTCTCCTTCTCCTGGCCTGTTGGACCCGTTAAGCTGTTCGACAGTTTTAACTGTTTCAAAACCAGTTACACCATTATCTAAATATTCAGCAAAACCTATTCCAACTCGACCGGGATGAGCTGGAATTGCTATTCCCCCATAGGTGTCGCAAACATCAACTAGGTTTTGTGCACTAATGTTAACATCTGAGAAATCCAATTCATTGGTGATTTGTTCTGAGATCCCGTAAACGAGAAAATGCCCGGTGTCTGTGTCTAATTCAGCCCCTTTCAAAATGATTATTCCATCATCTGAGGCTAACTTACTATAGTCCACATCGTGGTCGAATTGCCTGTGCTCGGTTAAGACAAATCCATGTATCGATTTGCCTTTTCTTCGTAGCACATTAACCCATTTTATGTATTGTTCTACCGTTGCTCTGGAATCATCCGAGGCAACTGAGTGAGTGTGTAAATCAAGGAGCATAACAGGATTGAATGTTAGGTCAGCATATTCATGTAGTCAAGAAATTAATGTATTAAACTTAGGGAAATTGCATCCAATAGATGTAAAACACAACAAAGTGGGTGATTAATATGGATTTAGGGTTGACTGGAAAAATTGCTTTAATAACTGGCGGCAGTAGAGGTTTGGGTAGAGAAAGTGCATTGTCCTTAGCTAGAGAAGGCGTGAGCGTTGCCATATGTGGTAGAACAAAAAATGTATTAGATGCGACTGTAAAAGAGATTGAGCAAATTGGGGCAACCTGCGTGGGCATTGTGGCTGATGTATCTGATACCAGGGCTATAGAAGTTTTGCATTCATCTGTAATTGAGGCCCTCGGACCTATAGATATACTCGTGAATAATGCAGGTGGAACCAGATCTAGAGATGATATTAATGGAACCCCTTTAGAGGATTTTAAAGGCACCTTTGATTTAAATGTTTTTGGAGCATTTGAATTGATGCAACATGTTATACCGTCTATGAGAAGTAACGGTTGGGGCAGAATTATTAATATTGCTTCTATCTGGGGCCGAGAATATGGCGGGAATATATCTTACATGTCGGCGAAAGCGGCATTAATCGCAGCTTCTAAACACTCGGCAATTTCCCTGGCTAAAGATGGAATCTTGGTTAATTCTATTGCTCCTGGCTCAATCGAACACCCTGGAGGTTCATGGGAACGTTTTCAAAATGACAATTCGCCTCAAGTCGTAGAAAACTTTATAAAGGAAAATCTGCCTCTTGGCAGGTTTGGCTGGCCTGAACCGCTTGGAGATTTGGTTGCCTATCTTGCCTCTGATAGATCTGGGCTAATTACCGGTTCATGTATAGTAATCGATGGTGGTCAGAGCGTATCGATGATCTAGAAATTAGTTTTCTAAAGACCTTTTGGGGTTGGGATGTTCTAATACTTCTGGATTGACTAAATTTTCAGGCATGGTATTCCTGTACACTTTGACGACCTCGCTGGCTGCTCGTTCTTCTAGCTCAAGGGTTGATTCCTGGGAGAAGAAAGCTGTGTGAGGGGTTATCAGTATGTTTTCCAGTTGCATTAAGGGATGATCCCGTGATGGTTCGTTATCCACCATCACATCTAGACCTGCACCACCTATTTTACCCTCTGATAAGGCCTCGTATAAGGCTATTTCATCAATTAAGGGACCTCGTGCAGCATTGATTAGGAAAGCATCGTCTCTCATCAAATCAAATTGTTCCGATCCGATCATTTTCTCTGTGTTGGGAGTTAATGGTGCATGAAGTGAAACAAAATCCGAATTCTCCAGTAGTTCCTCAAGGCTTACCAATTTACCGCCTGAAGATTCTACTATTTCTTTAGGAGTGAAAGGGTCAGATGCCAATATGTTTAAACCGAAGACAGCGGCTTTTTCTGCTACTGCTTGTCCGATCCGACCAAATCCCACAATGCCAATAGTTTTACCTCTCAGTCTTTTGATACGCATCGTTAAACCCAAATGACCCCAACCGTCAGATTTTACTGATCGATCGAATAGGGCTATCTTTCTATTCCAAGTGTGTAACATTGCTAAAACGTGGTCAGAAACTTCATCTACACAATAGTCTGGAACGTAGGTCACCGGTATACCAAGTTCGCTTGCTGTACTCACATCTATATTGTCAACTCCGACTCCAAATCTTCCTATCGATACACAATTTTTGGCGGACCTAATTACATTCCCTGTGACTTTTGCAAAACATGTCATGATCGCATCCACGTCCCTAGCTAACTCAATCAGAGTATCTTCGTCCCCATCAGGGGCTACTATGACCTCCGCTCCGGCAGCCTCTAAAACAGCCCTCTCAGGATCTGTTGTTGGCCATACATGATCTGTAATAAGGACTTTCCAACCCATTTATTTCTCCCTTTCCTTACGATTAACTAACAACTAAATTGATGTTAAATCTCTCGGCATGGATTTAAACATACACCCTTCAACAAAAACTTCGAAGAAATCAGGAACAGTTTCCAATTCCAAATGGTCGATGTCCAATACTAACTTTTCTATCTCCATTCTCATTCTCATTGATTTAAGCATTAGTATTGCGCCTTCGAGCGAAGCATTTCCCACCTTTTCGATCTTTTTTATGGGAAAATTGGCTATAAAGCCAATGTCCCGAGCATTTGATGAATTTATGTAGTTTGCAAAACCTCCAGCCAAGTATAGTTTGGATATTTTACTAATTGGTGCACCGAAATGCCGTAACGCTAAATATTGGCCACAATAGTTGGCAGATTTTGCCTGGGCCAGGGCACTAATATCGGATCGGTAGAGAGCCATGTTTTCTTCTTCGGAAAATATGTATGCATTCTCTCCATTTGAGTAAACTCCTAGGTCGGTCATAAGATTGTATTTTCTCAGTTCGGCCAACAAATCGATCAACCCTGATCCACAGATCCCTTGGATACTTGCATCCCCTATAGTAGCGATCTTCAAAATCCCATCTTGAATTTTCACGGATTCAACAGCTCCTTCGTATCCAGGCATCCCGTATGTTATCTCGCCACCCTCAAATGCTGGCCCAGCAGGGCAGGAAGCTGCGACCATTTTATCTCGAGTTCCGATTACAACTTCAGTATTGGTGCCTATATCCACTAACATTACGGGGTGTTCGGCTTCATCAGCCATTATCGCCAGTAAATCTGCTGCCACATCTGACCCTACGTGAGACCCAATTAAAGGTCCACTATAGATTCGAGCCTGGGGGAATATTCGTAGACCAAGTTCTTTTGCACTTATATTAATTGCGGTGGATTCTCGTGAACCAGATTCCATAGCATGTTGAATAATCGATTTGTAGGGCTTTTCCCCTACAGATTGGACATTTACACCAAAAAGTATGTCCCTCATTGTAGTGTTTCCAACTAGTACAGCGTCATAAATTCTCCTACGATGAATTTTATGCTCCCTAAGCATTTCACCAATTTCATAATTGATCGAGGATAGCAATACCTTTTTTAATTCACCTTTATTTGGCCCACCATCATAGGAAATCCTGTTCATTACATCGGACCCGCCAAATCTTTGCGGGTTTTCAAAAGAGGAAGTGGTTAATATGTCACCACTTTCAAGGTCTATGATGCTTAATACTATGGTTGTGGTTCCAATATCCCCAGCCAAACCTAATATGTGCCCCTGATACCTGTCTTCATCCATATCCTCTATGAAGACCCTGTCACCTCTTTTGGTAACGACGCTTTCTAAACTAACAGGTCTCTTCACTCCTGAGGTTAATATTTTTGGTTGCCTTCTTAGCGTGGTAAATTCAACATTGGAGTTTAAATCTTCGACTACAGCTTGGCAGGCCAACCTGTAATCACCTCTTAAGAAAGTTTCTTCTTTCGTCGGTTGGCTTAGGGATTCCATCCCTTTTTTTATTTCCACCACGCACTCATGACATTCCCCATTTCTACCACATGCGGTTGGAACTCTAACTTCAAGATCATCAGCGTAATCAAATATAGTTCTTTGAGGGCCTGTCGGATATTCTTTGCCGTTGGCAAAAACTGGAGACATTGGTTATACCTTCTAACTGTATTTGGCTAGGTGGACTCTACAGTGAGCAAAGAAAGAATGTGCTTTTAGTCTTCATATTAATTACTAGGTTCCCACGCCGAGCGATAATCGAGGTCATCACTTCCGAGACAAAGATACAATTTTCCAACAGAGCCCGGCCTATCTTGGTTGCGGCAACCAAATTTCGCGGTGCATCTGTCGTCAACATTTTTGTACGGGCATCTCCAGGTGAATACTTCCGAGGCTGTATCTGAGATAGACTTGAAGATTGATTCAAGCTTTCCCAAACTTTTCCTATATTTTTCTTGGTCGACCGGTTCCATATTATTGTCTCAGTAGCCACAAAATACTTTATAAGACTTAACCAAGCGGACTTATTGAAGGCTCGGTATCGGGGCTCATGAAAGTTTTAGCTAATTCCACACAGGATATAGCATCTTTTCCGTAACCATCCGCACCCATATCATCGGCAAATTCCTGGGAAAGGGGGGCTCCGCCAACCATAATTTTCACCACCTCCCGCATCTCAATTTCTTCAAAGGCATCTATGGTTCTACCCATATTAGGCATTGTGGTTGTTAATAATGCAGACATTCCTAAAACACCAGCCTCATTCTCTTCAACTGCCTCTATGAATTCCTCTGGAGAAGTGTCTACGCCCAAATCGATAACACTAAAGCCGGCTCCTCTCAACATCATGATGCAAAGGTTCTTTCCAATATCATGTAAATCTCCTTTCACTGTTCCCATTATCACAGTACCAACAGGTTCTATACCTGAAGCCGATAGAATTGGTTCAACGTGAGTCATCCCGGCTTTCATAGCTCTTGCAGCCACAAGCACTTCTGGTACAAATATAAGATTATCTCTGAATTTCACGCCGACAATCGCCATTCCTGCTATGAGGCCATCATCCAGAATTGTATTGGCTGAAAACCCGGCTTCTAGAGCCTTTTGGGTCAATTGGTCAACTCTATTATTGTCTCCTTTTATCAAAGAAACTGATATATCTTGCATTAAGGGATCTGCTTCGTTCCACAAGTTTCTAATGTGTTGTTGTTCTGCAGAGTTGGTTACATACTCTAATTCCGCCTTCAAATCTTCATTAGTTACTGGCATATCGTAAACGAACCTCTGATACTGATTGGGCTATGGTTTATTAGAAATTGGACATAAATTTACATTCAAGGGGAGCAATTATACGACTAAATTATAATCGGACATAGCTTACCCGTGCCTTTCAGCAGACCAATCTTTGATTGCTAAAGGAATCTCCATCAGGTTTTCTATTTTGGTCGCCAATGGCACTGCGCATTCTGGACCAATCATCTGGACTCCAGCCTCCAAGCATTTGTAGACCTCTTGTCTTACTTCTTCAGGGCCTCTGGCGTACAAAGTTTCCGGATTATTTATATTTCCGACAAGAGTGATGCCACCATCTACAGCGTCCATAGCCTCTTGAGGATCATTTTTAGAATCAAAGTGAAAAGAGGCCATTCCTGTTTGGGCAATATATGGCATCCTATCCACGGTTTTCCCGCATATATGCAAAATGAGAGGTGCTTCCAACACATCTACCATTTCAGTATGAATATCTTGTAAAAATTCTTTATAGTATTCTCCACTCACTAAATCACCTGTGGCGTGATCGGGGAATGTCAGTGCATCAGCTCCTGCATCTATCTGGGCTTGTCCGAAAAGTACGGAAACTTCCTTCAATTTTTGTAAAGCCCTCTTTGTTTCATCTGGATTGTCCACTGTGCCCAATAAAAAACTCTCTACACCAAAAACGTGATAGGCGAGAGTCCATGGGCCCATTGTTTTTCCAATAACAGCTACCTCATCTCCAAACTCATTTTTCAGCATTTTAATTGAGTCAGTTATAGCTTTCATATCTCGGTGTTCCAGTATGTTGGCCGGTATTTTCACATCATCAGCGGACTTCCAAATGGGGTTATACATTCGGACTGTGGGCCAATTGTCTTTTTCTTCCCATTGCATTTCACATCCTAGGGCCGATGACTCTTGTATTATGCTGAAATAGGGTGAAACGGAGTCGAAACCTAATTCCGTATGGCCAGTCGCTGCCAACCTAGCTGCCAACTCTCCGTCCTGGCATGCGTATGGGAAAGGAGCATCTACCAGATCCATTAATTCCACTGTCGCAACATTGGTTGGATTTACGGCTGGTGTTCTGTCAACAGGTTTACCGGCTAAAGCGTTCATTACCCTTTCTTTGGACGACATGGTTTCTTGATAAGGCATTTCTCAACCGCTCCTTCTTTATGTCTGACTGAAACCTAAGGTACTAGTGGTCATTTGACCTCTCATGGATTCTGCTTGCATCATCGTTTCGACACTACTTACGTTCCGCGAATAAGGTAGCAGAATTCTTAATAATTCATCGTGATTATTCCGGCACTCGAAAGCCACTTCTTGATCTCCCATTTTGTCCATTTCACCATATTTGGAAAATCCTGCCACAATCATCCTCAGGCGCATAGCTGGATTTTTAGCTTCGCCATTAACAGATATCTGGTAGCATCTGGTGTTGTCCCTATCAAAACCTTCTGCGTTGATGATTAAATTTGATTTGCTATCCTTTATCGTCATTGCGGACGGGCTTGTGGCATATTCCGGATCTTTTCCAACAGCCTGAGCCAATAGAAACCGGACAGGCCTGCTATGAATTAAACCGCACTCAAATTTGGCTTGATTATGCGTCCCAAGGACAGGAGTCATGCCTCCCAGAGAGACTAATAAGCCTCGAATTTCTTCTATTCGGTTTTCTACACCAGGTTTGGTGCTGAATGACCACACAGTGAAGACAGAATTTTTTACGTATAAGCCTACAGATATTTCATTAAATCTTTTGTCCGTGGGAACTAGTTCCAGACAGCGACCATATTTTTCTATAACGTCTTTTGGTCTCGGGCCATCGTAGGACACAAGTTTCATGTTTATACTCCTTGTTTTTTCCCCAATAGTGTTGAAAATGCGGAGATATGCTCTGGTCCGGTTCCACAGCATCCACCAATGATATTGACTCCAATTTTTTTTAACCGCATGAATTTTTCGGCCATGTAGTCGGGTGGTTCAGGATACAGTATTTCTCCATCTTTGAGCGATGGAATACCAGCATTTGAATGAACCAAGAGTGGAGAGTCAGTAGCATCTCTCATCATAGTTGCTATCTCTATCATGTTATCTATTCCGTTTCCGCAATTGGTCCCTACAATATCGGCCCCAGATTTGACTAATTCTATTGCGGCCTGTTCAGGTGTTACGCCCATCATTGTAAAGTACCCCCTTGGGCCTTTATCAAAGGTCATAGTCGATATTACGGTTAAATTGGTATTTTCTTTAGCAGCTCTGATAGCTATGGTGGCTTCATCAAGGGCTGTCATAGTTTCTACAACCACTCCGTCAGCACCGCCTAATTCTAAGGAAGTTACCTGACTACGAAAGGCCCGGTAAAGCTCTTTTTCAGAGACTATCCCCAAAGGTTCTAGGAATTCACCACTTGGGCCTACAGACCCACACACGAAGGTTCCTGGCTTCGATTGACTTTTTGCATGCTCAGCTGCGAGCCTATTAAATTCATCTACTTTGTCTCCAAATCCGTAGTGGGTTTGCCGAAATTTGGTGCCACCGAAAGAATTAGTGAGAACCATGTCAGATCCTGCATCAAAGTAGGATTTTGCCATTCTTTGGACAACTTCTGGGTGACTTACATTGAACTCTTCAGGGCATCCGCCCGGCTCGAGGCCATTTTGTTGTAAAAAAGTCCCGGTAGCTCCATCTGAAACTAACATCTCTCCATTGGATATTCGATCAAGTATGCTTTGGGATTTTAAATTCATCTTGTTTTTGGCCTTCTAATTTGATTCTATCCATCCGTCGATGGATCCTGCGCTTGGGTTTCGAGATCCATTTTTATGTAAATCCCTCAACTTGGCCACAAAATTCTGCGGCATCCCATTGTTGTAACGGTCTCCGATGGACTTCAACACATGATTCAATTCCCCGGGCATTTCAAAATATTCACCCCACTCCCATGCGTCAAGGTATTCATCTGAACCATAACTTCCATCCAGCATAGAAATCGCATCTACAGCTTCTTGGAATCTCGACTCCAGTGGAAGGGATTGGGTTTCAGATTCATTGGTTGCTTGCACTTGTACCGGAATTTCCTTCCAATACATTATTCGCACTTTCAAATTTCTAATCCTAGGGGAACGTAATCACAGCTATTATAGTTCCATCAGCAAACATACAGAAGCCGCAGCCTCCATATGCCTATTTCTAACCGATGTGTTATAAATCAATAATTCTTAATAGTGTTCGTCAAGGAGGGGGTTATGCCACATGCACCGATCAACGGAATAGATATTTATTATGAAGTCCATGGTACAGGTGACGCGATTATATTTTGTCATGAATTTGCAGGAGATATTCGATCGTGGGACTTACAAGTAAATCATTTTTCCAGAAATTTCCAAGTAATCACTTACTGTGCTAGAGGCTATTCTCCAACTTCAGTACCTGAAGACCCAAAACTATACACCCAAGATCTGGTTATTGATGACCTTAAAGGATTGATGGGTTTTTTGAAAATTGATAAAGCTCATATAGTTGGTCTTTCAATGGGAGGAAATGTTGCCCTAAATTTCGGCATTAAATACCCGGAACAAGCCAAAACATTAACAATAGCTGGGACGGGGACTGGTTCAGATAATCCTGACCTTTTCCGGGGACGCATTTTAAAATTTTCGGATGGAATGAGGTCAGAAGGTATGGCTTTTATGTCAGATTACCTTAAAGGCCCCCAAAGGGTTCAGCACCAGTTGAAAGACCCTAAAGGCTATCAACTTTTCTGTGAGAAATTCTTGGAACATTCCAACATAGGCTCTGCAAATACCTTCTACGGTATTATGGCCAAAAGGCCGCCTATTTTCGATTTAAAGAATCAACTTTCCAACATGAAAATTCCGGTTTTAGTTATGACTGGGGATGAGGACGATCCCTGTATTAAACCGTCTCTTTTTATCAAAGAATCTATACCTAGTGCAGGCTTAATAATGTTTCCAAGATCCGGACATGCAATTAACCTAGAAGAGCCACAGTTGTTTAATGCTTCTGTAACTGAATTTATCAACCATTCAGGAGCCTCCTACTGGGGACCACGTGGTCAGGGTGAGGCAGAAGGATCTTTAACCTAACAGAATTTTGAGTTGATGGCTAAAATTCCTGCTGGAACTCAACAAAAATAAACATTTGATGTTCACACTTTTTTTGAAATCGTTGCGGTAATAAATAATTTCCTAGATATGAAAGTTAGCGCCTCCGGTCATATTCTGTCAGCTTGTAACGCACCGGCCAAATTTCTATGGGTAAATAGGCTTTAATGTTAGATCTGATACTTGACTATCGAATAATGATCGAGTTCCAGTCCAAGACCTGGTTTGTCATGGAATGGAGACCAATAACCATCCTTCTGTTTTGGGAAATCTACGTACCATAACTCGTCCCCTTCTAGAGACACATTCATGTATTCAACTACTTTCAAATTCGGTGTTGCACATGCTACATGTAGATGGGCTAATTGTAGTGCGTGTGGGGCTACTGGGAGGTTAAATGAATGTGCCAGATGTGCTACTTTCACCCACTCGGTGACACCACCAACCCGTCCGATATCAGGCTGAACAATATCCACCCCTCCGCGGGCGATAAGTTCCCTAAAACCATATTTTGTGTATTCGTGCTCCCCGGTAGCTATAGGAATAGTAGTGGCCTTGGATATTTCGGCCATTCCGTCAATATCGTCAGGTATCAACGGCTCCTCAAGCCAGCCTATCTGGAACTGTTCAAACTCCTTTGCCATGTATATGGCTTGTTTTCGATAATAGCCGTTGTTTGCATCGATGTAGATACTGACATCATCTCCTACCGCTTTTCTTACTGCAGCTACTCTTTCAATATCTTCTCTTTCCGATAGACCAAAATCCTTGCCTACTTTCATTTTGACTCTTGGTATGCCATCGGACACATAACCTGTCATTTCCTCGACAAGCTCTTTTTCTGAGAAATTGGTCCAGCCGCCGCTTCCATAGACTGGGACTGAATCTGTATACGCTCCAAGTAATTTATAAAGTGGTAGATTTACGTATTTTCCTTTCAGATCCCATAGCCCTATATCGATGGCAGAAATAGCGCAGAATGCTATCCCTTTTCGGCCATATCCTCTCACTTTCCAATACATATCGTTCCATAGTTTCTCAATGTCCAGGGGGTCTTTACCTATCAGTTCTTGTTTGAGAGAACTTTCGATGACATCAATAACCCCTGGCGAAGCGTAAGTCATCCCGAGGCCTTCGATATCTGCATCAGTTTTAATATGGACGAAAATTTGGCCTCTTCCTCCAGACCCTTCCTTTGGTGTGGGTATGGTGGCATCTTGTATTGGCTTCCCTTCAGGACTGTGAAGATGAGTTGTGGTGATGTCAGTTATTTTCATTTTGGCCCTTTTATAATTGGAGAATTTACATTTTCTCAGGCTTACTCATTCCCATAAGGTCTAGGCAGCGTGCAAGTGAAAGTTTGGCCGCTTCGCATAGTTTCAATCTGGCTTTACTTAACTCCAGGTCGCCTTCATTTCCCGAAATCACCCTACAATTCTGATAAAAATTGTGAAAAGCCGTTGCTAATTCTAGTGAGTAATGTGGCAAGTGATGCACTTCATAAGTGTCTGCTATCGCATTCATGATAGACGGCAATTCCAATATTTTGTTGATGAGTTGCCTTTCTGATTCATGGCCCAACATGGCAACTAAGCCCGTGGAATAATCTATCTTTTTTTCGATAGCCAGATCTAGGATGCTGCATATTCTGGCATGCCCATATTGAATATAATAAATGGGGTTTTCAGAAGACTGTTTTTTAGCTAAATCGAGGTCAAAATCTAATTGAGTTTCGTGGGATCGGGACAAAAACATGAACCTACATGCATCCGGACCAATTTCATTGACTAGTTCTATCAAAGGTACAACGTTGCCTTCTCGTTTGGATAATTTTTCGGTGGTCTCGCCTTTCTTGAATCTAACCATCTGAACCAAAATCATTTCTAGATTTTCGGGATTACTGCCAAGCATTTTCATTGCAGATTTTAGTCTGGGTACCTGCCCTTGGTGGTCAGCACCCCAAATATCGATCACTGTGTCGAATTTTCTCTTCACAAACTTGTTGTAGTGGTAAGCGATGTCTGTGGAAAAATAAGTTGGCGTTCCGTTGCTTCTTATCAGGACATTATCTTTTTCTTCGCCTAACTTGGTATTTAAGAGCCATGTAGCCCCATCTTTATCTGATACAAATCCCATTTCTTTCAATAAGGCCATACATTTTTCAAACTGGCCATTCTCAAAAAGACTTTTTTCACTGAACCAGTTATCGAAATGGATTTTTAGGGATTCGATATCTTCCTTTATTCCCTCTATCATCAGATCTATACCGACCTTACCTAGCTCCGATATTTCTTTAGGATTAGAGGTGTCGTATCTATGGTGACTCGAATCTCTTATTTTTTCAGCTACTGCCGTCACATCCTCTCCTGGATATGAATCTTCCGGCATATCAATATCATTCCCCAACGACTGCATATATCTGGTCATTAAGGATCTGTTGAATTTGTCTATTTGAGCTCCTGCATCGTTTAGATAGTATTCTTGTTCGACGTCAAAACCGGATGACTTCAAAACGCTAGCTAGTGTGCTTCCTATAACCGCTCCTCTAGCGTGAGCTACATGCAATCTTCCTGTTGGATTTGCGCTTATGTATTCGACTTGAAATCTTTTGCCATTTCCTACATTTGTGACCCCATAGTTTTCCGGTTCAGCCAAGATTTGGTCAACTTGGTTTTGTAGCCACTTTTTGCTTAGAACAAAATTAAGGAAACCGGGTTTAGCCACTACAACATCGTCCAGGATTTCATCTTCTTTCAGGTATTGAGCAAGTACATTCGCTATCTCCATAGGATTTTTCTCCAATGGTTTTGCGAGCTTCAACGGGAGGCTTGAGGCATAGTCGCCATGCTCAGGGTTTTGTGGTCTTTCAACAGCGGCATCGGTGATTTTGGCCACAGCTATAAGATTGTCCTTCTGTGCTAATTCAAAGGCATTCGTTATCGAATTACGCAACATGTCAGGAACGGTGGTCAATTTCACAACTCCAGTAAACTTTGATCTATTTATCCAATTACATGTATCGTAGGGTCGTTTTCTGAAGGACTGTAAACTTCCCCTACGATTTGATTACTCAGAGTCCCTGCCTCAGATAGTGATTTTTGTAGTTCGTCTGCTTTATTCGGATCGACTGATATTAACAGTCCGCCCGAGGTTTGGGCGTCACATAGAAGGATTTTATCGTTTTCTAAGATTTCTTTTCCCCACAGTACTGTGGGGTTTAGAGATTCTAGATTTCGCATGGTTCCCCCAGGAGCAATTCCTTGGTTCAAAAGATCCTCAGTTCCTTCTATGACCGGTACTTTTGATTTGTAGATTCGAGCTCCCGTGCCGCTACCTTCCATCATCTCTCTTAAATGTCCTAATAAACCAAATCCTGTAACGTCGGAACAAGCATTCACCCCGACTGAAATCATAGCCTCAGAAGCCGTTTTATTGAGTGTTGCCATAATTTCTACGGCATTTTTTAGTACACCGTCATCTACTTTTTCTTGTTTCCCCGCGGTGGTAATCACGCCGGTGCCTATTGGCTTCGTTAATACCAATAAGTCTCCAGTTTTCGAATTACTATTTGCTGTTTGAGATCCTGGATTAACTATTCCTGTTACTGAAAGTCCATATTTGGGTTCGGCATCCACTACGCTATGCCCCCCAGCTATAATGATTCCCGCTTCCAGTGCTTTTGAAGCTCCGCCTTTTAAGATTTCGGCCAAGATAGACATGTCCAAATCTGAAGGAAACCCGACTATATTTAGGGCCGCTATCGGTTTAGCTCCCATTGCGTAGACGTCACTTAGTGAGTTAGCAGCAGCTATTTGCCCAAATGTAAATGGATCATCCACAATCGGAGGAAAAAAATCGATTGTTAAAACGACAGCCAAATCATCGCTTAATTTGTAGACGGCGGCATCATCACTAGTCTTTGTTCCAACCAATAGGTTTGGATGGGTCATATCTGGTAGTTGACTCAGGACCTGAGCCAAGTCGTCTGGACTTAGTTTAGACGCTCAACCTGCACATGATGCAAGTTCTGTGAGCCTAACTTTTTCATGTTGATGCTGCATATTTAATATCCTGACTGATGCAAATTACTGAGTATTATATCTGTATCCGGGTTGCTTTGAAGCATAAAATGTATATTCACTATCGGATATCATTTAATACCATTATTTTTGAGTAAGTAAAAAGGTTTTCATTTTGTAGATGAAATATTCAGATTTTTCAGTTAATGATATTAATTTGTCTGTCATAGGCTTTCCCTTGTGGACTTTGGCGACCAAAGGCTGGGGGAAAAAAGATCCTAGCATTGCCATTTATTTATTGCAGCAAGCGTTTAATCAAGGCATAAATTTTTTTGATACTGCAGATTCTTATGGTAAGGGGTACGGGGAAGAATTAATTCGAGAAGCACTCTCTCCAATAAGGAAAGAAATTGTTATATCCACAAAATTTGGGTTCGACTTTTATTCACCTCAATTGAACGTTGATGGTGGAGACGGCAAAAACTTTGACCCCGAATATGTTTCTTATGCCTGTGAACAGTCTTTACGCCGCCTTGGGACTGATTACATTGATATGTATCTTGTCCATTATCCGTCTTATACTGAGGTCGAGAATGACGATTTATACGAGGTGCTCGAAAGACTTGTAGACACAGGCAAGATTTTGAGGTTTGGCCTAGCAATCGATGATCGCCCTGAAGCTACAGAAATAGCTAGTCTGCTCCTTTCGGAAAGAGAGTTAGGTTTAATTCATGCCCCATATAGTTTGCTGGAGCAGGACTTAGTTTCAAGTCTTTCGGAAATAGGCGGCGACTTAACTGTGATAGCCAGAAGAGTACATGCTTTCGGTCTGCTAGATGATTCTTACGACCCCAAAATGCTCGAAGGTTCTAACCTTGCTCAACAAGAAGGTCATCCTGTATTCAAAAATGTCTTAGCAAGGAGACCATATTACGATTTCCTTTCAGATAGTTTTGAGGAAAACATTTCAGATATCGCCTTGAGATTCGCGATAACAAATCGAGATATTGCTTCGGTACTTCCAAACATCAATGATATTGGAGACTTGTCGGATTACTCTTTGTCGGCCGATAAATCAGATTTGGATGACGGACTAATGCAAATGATATGTGATGTATTTCAAGACCAGAAAGAAAGTGAGCAAAAAGAGGAATATGAATAAAAGCTAACGAGCCCATGTTAGTTGGCCTGTTTTTGCTTTTTAGCTCTTTTCATTTCGTCCTCAATCAACTTGAAGTCTCTACTGGGTAGTAAATGTATTCGATCCCAAAAAGCTAAGGGCCAATCTTCGGGAGCCCATCTCTTCACGTACTCTAAACTTGGCCCTAATTGAAGGCCGTCTATGTATTGTTCTTCCTCTAAAACATAGTCAGGTTTCAAAGAGATCCTGAATTTATATTCCCTGGGTTTATCTATAGGAACCCAAATTGGAGACTCATCCTCAAAATAGTCGGAGATTATGGTGGCGGATGCGGTCCAACATTTTCTATTCCTGTCAAAAAAGATCACTCGATCTTTTGCATGCATTCTTTGGGCCCGTCTTTTATATTTAGCGCTCATGCCAAATACCTTGTAGCCTTTCTTCCGTGTAATAGCAGAATTTTCGCTGTTGTCCACAAACATCCAATAATTGGAGCCCATCTTTTTCCCCTATTTTCTCTACTCTGAGATTACTATGTTTAGTTTTGGCAGAGGGAGTGTTTTTCACATTATTGTACATCTGTTTTGAAGGGTCTCTTTATAGAGGATGCGAGCTTGTAGGATGAACGTATAAAATGACTCTTGTATTGTGATGATTATTAATATCTCGGTAAGTCAGATCGGCTAATTTCTATGAACGGTTTTTCAGCGATAATTTTAGGTGCGGGCACTGGAAACAGAATGCGTGGCATCGATAAAATACTGACCACTATTTGTGGGCTGCCGGTGATATTGCATTCTGTAGATGAATTTCTTAGATCGGGAATCTTTGAAACAATGACAGTGGTGGCTAACGCGAACAATATTTCCAAGCTGGAACATTTGATGTCTGGCCCCCAATATCGCACGGTTCAGGTGATTCTAGGAGGCATTCGGAGACAAGATTCTGTTAAAAATGCTCTAGCTACTACCAATACTGCCGACTATGTGATGATTCATGATGGTGCTAGGCCTTGTGTATCTATTGATCTTATAGAACGCGCTGCTAAGGCGACTCAAACCTCAGATGCGGCGATACCTGTGCTACCAGTTACAGATACTATAAAGAGAGTAAAAGACTTTAAGGTTGTGTCCACTGTAGATAGATCCAATCTTTATTTGACCCAAACACCTCAGGTCTTCAAATATTCCAGCATAGCTAAATTTCATAAAATGTTTGGGGCTAATGTTACAGATGACTCCTTGCTGGTAGAAATGTCTGAAACTGACGTTTCTACCTTTGAGGGAGATCCTGAGAATATAAAAATAACGAATCCAATAGATATTGAAATTGCAGAAACTATTTTACAGAGACGCAAAAATACATGAATATTATTCGCACTGGTATTGGAGTTGATATACACAGGTTAGAAAAAGGCGAGTCCTTGATTTTGGGGGGGGTGGAAATCCCATCTCAATATGGTTTGCTGGGGCATAGTGATGGTGACGTCCTGATACATTCAATCATAGATGGGCTTTTAGGTGCGGCAAATTTAGGTGATATCGGCAGGGATTTCCCTCCTACTAAAGCAGAATATAAAGGGATAAGTAGCCAAAAGTTACTAGAAATTGCTTTAAGTAGAGTTGTAGAGGAAGGATGGAAGCCTGTGTTTGTGGATGCTACAATCGTTGCCGAAAAACCACTGGTCGCGGAATTTATACCACAAATGACATTTAACATAGCGCATGCTATTAACTTAGCTCCAAAAGACATCAGTATTAAAGCAACTACGGCTGATGGGTTGGGATATATCGGTAGGGGAGAGGGTATTTCCTGCCAGGCTATAGTTACTATCCAAAAACCAGAATGAGACTGTACAACACACTGAATAGGAAAGTAGAAGAACTTGTTGTAGAAGACAATACGGTTAACATGTATGTTTGCGGTATAACTCCCTATGCACCTTCTCATTTGGGCCATGCCATGTGTGCGATAGTTTTTGATGTCATTAGACGATATCTGGAATACAAAGGATATAAAGTTCATTTCATACAAAACTTTACTGATATAGACGACAAGATGATAACCGCCGCCAATGAGGAAGGGATTGAAGTGTCAGCATTGGCAGAACGAAATATTCAGGCTTACCTCTCAGAATTGGGACAACTGAATGTGCTTCAGGCTTCAGAATACCCAAGAGCTACTGAAGAGATCAGTTCCATTATAGCCGTCATTACTGACTTGATTGAGAAAAACTATGCATATGCAATTTCTGGTGACGTTTATTTCAGGGTAAAGGAAGATGAAGACTATGGGAAGTTAAGCAGGAGGAATGTTGATGAACTGTTAGCTGGCGCTAGATTGGAAATAGAAGAGACTAAGGAAAACCCTGCAGATTTCGCTCTATGGAAAAGTCAAAAACCAGGGGAACCAGCTTGGGATAGCCCTTGGGGGCAGGGACGTCCAGGATGGCACATAGAATGTACTGCCATGTCGTTAACGTACCTTAATAATAGAGTTGATATTCATGGTGGTGGTCAAGATTTGGTGTTCCCACATCACGAAAATGAAATTGCTCAATCTGAGTCATACACAGGCGTTGAACCTTTTGCCCGATATTGGATGCATAATGGTACTTTAGGCTATGGTCAAGAAAAAATGAGCAAATCTTTAGGGAATGTATTTTCCATTGCAGAAGCCTTAGAAGAATTCTCCTCTGACGCCCTTAGAATGTTTTTCTTAAGTTCACACTACAGGACGCCATTAGTGTTCAGCAATGAATCTGTCAAAGGGCAACAACGGGCCATGGAAAGATTGAAATCTGCCTTGGAGTCGCCTTCTGGTGAAGGAACTGTTCTTGATACAAAGACCTACCAGAATCGATTTAAATCAGCGATGGATGAGGATTTCAACACTCCAATTGCTATGTCGGTGATTTTTGATCTTGCCAGAGACATTAATAGAGAGTCTACCAAGGGATTAAATGTAGAAGCGGCCCAGGAATTACTTGGTGATTTGGCTGAAGTTTTGGGATTGACCTTAAAAAGTGATGATTCGGAATTTGAGGGGAATTTAGCACCGTTTATTGATTTGTTGTTGGATGTTCGAGAAGGACTTAGAAAAGAAAAACAATTTGAATTATCGGACCGTATTAGAGATAGGTTGGACGACCTAGGGGTATCAATAGAAGATACGACAACCGGGGTTCGGTGGAAATTGGATTAAAATTGTGAGCAGTTAGGGGTGTTAGAACCAACTGCTGGCGCTGATGATGGAAACGGCGATGAAGACGACAACTAACGCGATGGTAAATCGAAATAATGCTAGTTCTATGCCTCTCCTTGTTCTAAAAGAAGATTCGGCAGCCCCGAATAAAGCAGTCCCTTGACCTTTTACCTGCATAAGTATCACGGCAATCAGCAGTAGAGATATAGAAATCATTATTATGTTTATTGCGGTATCCATTCAGTAATTATACTCCTACTTTGGAGGATGTTGCGAGGACATTACCCTAAGTAATTTCTCATTATGAATTTTGCTAATTTATCTGAATCGTGTCTAACTTTATGTTTTTCGTCCAATAAATCAGAAGTTACAATTAAATGCTTAGTTGAGCCAGTATTTGGGTCAACAGCCTCACCTCTGAATTGTTTACCGATGCTACCAATATTATCATTGGCTATTATCATATCCAGAATACCTGGCCCCAGATAACTTTCTAGCACATCTATGTGTTTTACAACGTTGAAATGCTGGGTTTCCCCGATTTCGGTCGCTACATTACAAATATAATATTTAATACCTTTTGATCCGGAGATTGCATCTACAATTCCCGGTACCATCAAATTGGGCAATATACTTGTATATAAGCTTCCGGGGCCTATGACTATCAAATCTGCTCCAAATATGGCTTTAATAGCTGCCGGTGAGGCTTCAGCATCAGGCGGGTCTATAAATAACTCTTTGATTTCAGATGAACTTTCTTTGACGTTTGATTCCCCTTTTATGAATCGGCCATCGGCTAACTTCACGGATAAATTCACATTTTCTATTGTTGCTGGGAGTACCCGACCGGTAACTGATAATATTCTACTGGACTCTGTGAGAGCATCCTCAAAACTATTAGTTACATCTGTCATTGCGGCTATAAAAAGATTGCCAAAACTATGCCCTTGCAGTTCAGATCCTTCTGGAAATCGGTATTGAAATAATTCTTTTAGTAAGGAATCTTCGTCTGATAACGCAACGATACAGTTTCTGAAGTCGCCGGGTGGAATAATACCCATTTCCCGACGTAATCTTCCAGAACTGCCCCCATCGTCTGCAACCCCAATTATTGCAGTTATTCGTTGGGTGTGTTGTTTGAGTCCTTTCAATAATACCGACAGTCCTGTGCCACCGCCTATTGCTACTATATGAGGGGTTTTAGTTTTGGAGCTGTCGTTCATAATTAATTTTGAATTAAGATCGGAATAACTAAACTTACTGGGTTTTTTGTTTAATTAGTGCTGAGGTAACCATTTTCGAAGCAACTTGTGGGTTAGCTTGACCCTTGGTTTTTTTCATGACCTGGCCTACCAAATATCTCACTGCGGAATCTTTTCCGTTTAAATAATCGTCAACAGCACTTTGGTTTTCAAGAAGTGTTTCTGTAACTACATTTTGAATGGAGGAAGCATCATTTATTTGAGATAAGCCCTTATCCTCTGAAATTTTTATTGGATCACCACCATTGACAAACATATCGTCAAATACAGTTTTCGCCATCGAATTACTTATTTTGCCATCGTCTACAAGTATAATTAACTTGGCGAATTCTTTTGGGTTAAGCTTTATTTCGGGCCAATTATATTTGAGTTCATTTTTCATCCTGTTTAAATCAACATTTATCCAATTGGCTGTCGCCTTTGCCGCATCCTTCTGATCCATCGATTCAGAGAGGTAGGGTAAGGTGTTTTCAAATAGTTGGGTTGATTCTTTATCACCAATCATGACCGAGGCATCGTAATCAGATAAACCGAATAGATCAATATATCGCTCTTTTTTCTTAGCGGGAAGCTCGGGCATCTCAGACTGGATACTTTTTACCCATTCATTTGAGATTAATATTGGAGGCAAGTCAGGTTCAGGAAAATATCTGTAGTCAGCAGCGTATTCTTTGGTACGTTGGCTCAGGGTCGTACCTCTATCGTCTGACCACCCGCGAGTCTCTTGTTCAATATTGTGGCCTGCATCCAATAATTTTCGCTGTCTAGTCTCCTCATATTTCAGAGCCCTAAATACAGATCTGAAACTATTGACATTTTTAATTTCCACTTTAGAACCAAGTTTCTTTGAACCAAGAGGTCTCACACTAATGTTGGCATCGCACCTAAAGCTGCCTTCCTCCATATTTGCAGTGCTTGTCTCCACGAACCTTATTATCGAATGTAGGTTAGTTAAATATTCGTTTGCCTCCTCAGGACTGTTCATATCTGGTTCACTCACAATTTCCATCAAAGGAACCCCGGCTCTGTTAATATCAAGCAGGCTGTATGTTTCTCCATTCGGTTCCTTTCGGTGTACTAGTTTAGCCACATCTTCTTCCAAATGTACTCGGGTTATTCGAATGTATTTCCCCCCCGTCTCTGGAGTCTTTATTGACAATCTTCCACCGAGGGCTATAGGAATATCAAACTGAGATATTTGATATCCCTTCATAAGGTCAGGATATGGGTAGTTTTTTCGGTCAAATTTTGTTTCTGGCGAAATCTCGCATTCTAAGGCCAGCCCAGTTTTAATTACTAGATTAACCGCTTTCTTGTTCACTACTGGTAGAACTCCGGGCATACCCATGCAAACGGGACAGACTCGGGTATTTGGTTCTGAATCTTGGTAATCCGAACCACAAGGGCAGAACATTTTGCTCAAGGTAAGAAGTTGAGAATGAACCTCCAGACCAATTACTGTTTCATACTTGTCGGTCATAATTTTTGTATACCAGTCCCTGACTAGACGTTTGTTTATTTTACAACGTAACCGAAATTCTTAGAAAGGCATTAATATTAAACCTAATGTGATACTACACTTCAGGAGCGAGGGACGTTAAAAACATTGAATTTTGTATATTGTACCGGAGACAATTGTACTTTTAATCCAGGGAAGAGAGTGGTGTGTATTTTGTGTTTACATTGAATGACCTCTTCCTGGGGGGTTTTGACCCAGAATATTGTTTCGTCTCCTCTGAAATCTTTCCGCACCACTATATTTTTGCCGGTTGGTGTTGGTTCCATAGAAAGATCTGTCTGTCTTATCGCCACCTCTACTTCATCTCCATCGGAAAACGCTTCAGGTATTCTCATGGGTAGGGGGCCGATGCTTGTGTTAACAGACCCTCCAGAGACGGAGCCTTTTATAAAATCACAGCTTCCACTCATCAAGGCAGACTCTTTACTATTGGGCCAGAAATATATTTGATCGGGAGGTCCCACTTGCTGGATGGCCCCATCAACCATAATAGCTACCCGATCTGAAATAGAAAAAGCCTCTTCTCTATCGTGGGTTACGAATATCGTAGCCGTATTACTAGATTTTAGGATTTGTTCCATTTCCATTCTTACCGATAAACGTAAGGAAGCATCGAGATTAGAGAAAGGTTCATCCATCAGCAAAACAGTAGGGCTGGGAGCTAGGGTCCTGGCAATGGCGACTCTTTGTTGTTGACCACCTGATAGTTGATGTGGATACCTATCCATTAGTCCCTTGAGCCGGGTTAACTGTTGAACCCTTTCTAAATTATCATCTTGTATTCTCTGTTCGAGATTTGAAATACCGAACAGTATATTTTTTTCCACAGTTAAATGAGGAAACAAGGCGTAATCTTGGAATATCATCCCTATGTTTCTATTTGATGGTTGTAAATTAATATTTGGCCCAAAGATTTCATGATTTTTGAGAAAAATGCTTCCCTGGGAAGGAATTTCTAGACCTGCGATTATTCTAAGAAGTGTGGTTTTGCCGCACCCGCTGGGACCAAGTATAGAAAGTATTTCACCTGCCAACAAATGCATATTTAGGTTTTTTATAACGTGATTCTGCCCATATTTAATGTTCAGATCACTACATTTCAAAAGAGCATCGACCAATTATCTATTCACCCCATGAATTATTGAAGATGTTGTTTTTCAAAACTATTACAGTTAGCGGTATCGATGATAGTAAAATTAGCAAAAGTGAAGGTATAGCGGCTCTTGCGAAAAATGCTTCTGAAGTAAATGACCAAATCGCAGTAGTGAGGGTATGAAAATCCAAAGGGGCTAGTAGAAGAACCGCTGGTAGCTCCTTCATCGTTATTAAAAATACAGTCACAGAAGCCATTGTAACTCCAGATTTAAGGAGAGGCACATTGGTCGTAATGACAGATTTAATACGGCTTTTACCGAGGGTCATTGATGACTCCTCATACCTTGGGCTTATTTGGGTCATAGATGACCTTATTGCACTCAACCCTGTAGGCATACACAAGACAGCGCAGGCCATCACCAATAAATATATTGATTGGTAGATGGGGGACCCTATTTTCGATCCCAAAAAAACGAGTGCCAAAGAAACTGCGATGCTGGGCAATGCATAACCTGTGTAACACATCTTTTCGATGGTACTTGATAAAAAGCCAGAATGTCTGATTGCTAAATAACCCACCGGTAAGGATAAGGTAACTACTACAGCTGCTGTGAGTACAGAAAGCATGATGGAATTCAGAACTAAAATATGATTGGATTCTGCGCTTAAAATAGCCGCTGACTCCCCGTGATACAGCCCCCTGAGTACCCAATAAAGTAGGACTAATATCGGTATTGCGACAGATAGCAGAGATATCACAGCGCACAACCCGGCAGCCGGCCATCGCCATTTTCCTATATCTATCACGGGGAGTTTTTTTGATGCGCTACTTGAATTTTTGTAGTATTTTTTGTTTCCCCTAACTATAAGTTCAAAGAACATAAATCCGGTAGCCACAATAAACAATGTTAGCGATAACAATGCGGCCGTACTTCTATCAAATCCAGATTCATATTGAGTATAAATTGACCAAGTGAAAGTTTTGTAACGAAGTAAAGAAACAGCACCAAAATCACTCAGTGTATATAAAGTAACTAATAGTGATCCTGATAGGATCGCAGGTTTGATTGAAGGTATGGTTACCTTGATTAGAGTTTGAAAGTGACTCAAACCCATCATTTTGGCAGTTTCTTCCCCAGACACATCCATATTTGATAAATTCGACCTAATTGTAAGTATTATGTAGGGGAAATTGAGTAGACTTAAAGTTACTAGGCTTCCATAATACCCGTACATAGTAGGTACACTACCAACGTCAAAGAAAGTCCCTGTGATTTCATGTAAAAGACCTCCATTTCCGCTGAACGATATGAGAATGTATGCTCCGACATAACTAGGTATCACGAGCGGTAGAAAGGTAAGAACTGACCATAGCTTGCGGTATGGTAAATTAGTGCGGATTGTCAACCACGCGATTGGCACTGCTATAACGGCCGAAAACATGGTAACGGTGATAGCTAAGAATATAGATCTCGTAAAGATCATGACCGTTTTGGGCCTCATAAGCCATGCCCATACAGATGAGTCTGAATCCACAACCCGATTTATGAGATAAATTAATGGGGTTATACACACCATAGCTGCAATTAGCGATGGTATTAAAATCCACATTGAAGTGTTGATAACTACTGGTCTTGTTAAAGTCAATGCTAGCTGATTTTCCTCGGAATTATAGCGATAATTGAAGTATCCATGTCAAGATTGAAGAATCATAAGAATTTTATAGTAAGTATAGTCTAATTTAATAAGAAAGTATGAACTAATGAATATAGTTTCGTAGAACATACTCTTAAATTTCCTCTTCTGAATTGCTGTTTTTCCCTACTGAACGTAGAATGCGCTCTCAAACAGAAGGCATTGAAGGGGGACTAAATTGTTAGAACAATTCAAAGTGCAACCGGAAGATCAAGTTAGAGTAACCGAAGATAACCTTAGAAAAACGGTGGAGGCTGTATTTGCAAAAATGGGGCTTGACGACTCTGATTCAGCATTGGGGGCTGATGTTTTAGTAAAAGCAGATATGAGAGGTGTTGACACTCATGGTGTCTCTAATATGTTGCGGTCTTATGTCACCGGGTATGGGAACGGGGAACTTAATTCTCATCCTAATTGGACTATAACAAGAGAAACCCCGTCTACCGCAAATATTGATGGCGATAGAGGCTTGGGGATAATTGTAACTCCGAAAGCAATGGATATAGCGATTGAAAAGGCTAAGAATGTGGGTATGGGAGTCGTGACTATTCATAATTCGAGGCATCTTGGCATGGCTTCATATCATGCTTTGAAAGCAGTGGACAACGACATGATAGGCATGTGTATGACATCGTGCCCTCCTGGGGTTTTACCAACCTTCGGAGCAGAACCTGTTTTGGGTACGAATCCGATAGCGATTGCGGCTCCTGCTGATAAAGAGGCTCCCTTTGTGTTTGATGCTGCCATGAGTGCAGTTGCAGGCAATAAACTAGGGCTTGCTAGAAGAAATGGCACGCAATTATTAGGAGGATGGGTGGCCGATCATGATGGTAGCCCTATTATGGATAAAGTGGACCCCCCAACACCAGGCTATGAAGGTTCTGCTTCATCCTATTTGCTTCCTGTTGGAGGGACGCGAGAATTAGGCTCACATAAAGGGTATGGGATGATGTGCATGGTCGACATATTAGGAGGTATTCTGACAGGAGGCGGGTATGGGATGAACCCTGGCCGACCAAATTTTGGGCATTATGTAGCTGCCTACAACATCGAAGCCTTTATGGACACAAAAGAATTTAAAATAACCATGGATGAATGGATTAATATGCTGAATTCTTCTAAACCAGCACCCGGTCATGATCGAGTTATGTATCCGGGCCAGCCCGAGCATGAGGCAGCGATTGAAAGATCTGAAAATGGTATACCCTTACATTATGAGGTTATAGACTGGTTTAAAGATATATGCGGTGAATTGTCTATTCCCTTTTCCCTGGTTTAGTGTAGATATACTCGTCAGGGCTCCTTTATTGGGCCCTGACGAAATTGTTTAGTAATCCCTGAAAGGATTAGGCATTGGCCCTACTGGTACCTCTATCAATGTCGGAGCCTCTATACCCAGGGACTCTTGCACAGCTTTTCCTAATTCAGGTGCTCCACCTTCGACTCTTACACCCCTTACACCAAAAGCTTCAGCGAGCTTCATGAAATCTGGGTTATGAACCTCAGCTCCATATTCTCTTCCATCAAACATGTTGACCTGATCTCTCATTACATTTCCGTAAGCGCTATCGTTAAACACAACAGCAACCACGTTAATGTGGTGTTTTGCAGCTGTGGCTAATTCTTGTACATTGAACATAAATCCACCATCCCCACAAACAGCAACGACTGCCTTATCTGGTTGTGCAACTTTAGCGCCTAATGCGGTTGGATAAGCATATCCAAGGTTACCGTAATAGGAGGAGGTAATGTAGGTCCTCGGTTCATAAACTTCAAATTTATTCCTACTGTAATATCCAATTTGCGTCATGCCGGAGATGAATATTCCATCATCTGGCATGACACTTCGAATGACTTTGGTAAAAGATTCTTGCGGCTCAATTACAGTGCCAGGATTAAATCGTTCGGCCTTTACCTTTGTGAGTTCTTCTTCTCTGCTTTCACGAGGCGGCATCACGTTTTTTAGTCCATTTAGAATCTCTGTGAGAGTCTTTTTGGCGTCGCCATTTATTCCTTCTGTGTTGTCATAATTACGACCGATTTCTTCATCGTCTATGTCGATTTGCAGGACTTTTTGCCCTGTGAATTGTTGGTTGTTCAATAACCTTGTTCCAACCGCTACGACCAGGTCATAGTCTTGGATTTTGTTTTCAAAAAAGGTGTCGTTTTTGAACCGGAAACTACCAATCGATAGGTAACTTCTGTCTGAAATAGCCCCTCTACCTTCACCGGTTGCTATAACAGGGGCTTGTAGAAATTCCGCTAAAGATGTGAGTTCCTTTGATGCTTCTCCAGATATCACACCTCCACCAGCCCATATAAGAGGATTTTTTGCATTGGAAATAAGATCGATTCCCCGACTTACGCTTTCTTTACTGCCAACAGGTCTCTCATATTTTCCAGCTTCCAATAACTCAATGTCAGCTGTGTCGGAAAGGGTTTCTGGGGGTATTTCTATTTGAACCGGCCTTGGCCTGCCTGTTTGAAGTTGCTTAAAGGCCTCATGTACGGCCTCTGGTATCTTAACGGGATCCAGTATTAGTTTTTGATGTTTGGTAATGGGTTTTATTGTTTCAATTTGACCTTTTATTTCATGGAGCATTCCTCTTTCAAGGCCAATGTGGTCTCTCTCAATTTGACCCGAGACAACTAAGATAGGAGATGATGCTGAATATGCTGTACCTATTCCTGCACTGGCGTTTTGAAGGCCCGGTCCTGGCACAACCAATGCTGTGCCTATTCCTCCTCCTGCCCGTGAATATCCATCAGCCATGTAGGTAGTAGCTTGCTCATGCCGGGTATTAATAAACCGTATTCCGGGTTCTTTTGCCAATCCGTCAAGGAGATGGTAAAGCTGTACCCCCGGCAACCCAAAAATTACTCTTACCCCTTCTCGGTAAAGTGATTTCGCGAGAGCTTCGCCTCCAGTCATTTTTGTCATGAATGTTTCTCCTAGTTCTAGGTTCTATTTTTGTAGCTTTCTGTTGCCTTGTTGAGAGATACAGTTTTCAAGGCTTGCAAGTTATCTCTATTATCTTCAGACCATTTTTGAGATGTCACCAAATTGTTAAGTGAGCCTTGGAAATGGGGCATTACGTATCGGGCAATCAATTCGTAACTGTGCCGTACTTGTTCTCTAGTTCCCCATTCTGTGGCTTGAATCATAAAACCGCCAAACCCTCCGCTTTGATCACCCAGTTCTTTGATTTTTTCTATGAGATCATCTGGTGTTCCAACACACCAAGCCCCGTTATCAACCATGTAGTCTATTATTTTGTCCTTGGGTCCGTCGTAATCAAAAGGTGTTCCCATAGTTTGATGGAAGTAGTCGTATTGGTATGCGGCCGATTTTTCTCTTGCTTGGTCCATAGCTTCTTTTTTGGTGTCAGCTAGATGAACGTGTAAGACGATTCTCCAGTCATTTCTGTCGACTGTTTGATGATATTTTTCCGCTGTATCTTCTGCGATCTTCCAGAAGTCTCCCAAATTAGATGCTATGCTCCCACCTCTTACTACGCTAACAGAAAGCACTCCCAGGCCATGCTTACCGGCTGCAACCATCCCTGAAGGTGATTGTGCTGCTGCAACGGCCATCGGAAAATGTGGTTCTGTGTAGGGTCTCAAATGTATTAAAGCCTCTCGTAAAGTGAACCAGTCAGATTCATAGGTTATAGGCTCTGTTTCTGTAAGAAGCCTTTTTATTATGCCTATTGCTTCGTCCATGCGGGGTCTTTGTAAAGATGGTTCAATACCAAGTGCATAGGCATCCGAAACCAAAGCACCTGGCCCTACACCCAACATCACTCTTCCTCGAGTCAAATGATCTAATAAAACCATACGATTTGTAAGCATAAGAGGATGGTGATATGGCAAACTGGCGACCCCTGTGCCTAGTTTTATGTGTTTGGTTCTTTCTGCTGCGACTCCCATAAATACCTCAGGAGAAGATATAGTCTCCCATCCCGCGCTGTGGTGCTCACCTATCCAAGCCTCATCGAAACCTAGATGATCCAACCACTGTATCGTTTCCAGATCCCTTTCTAGGGCGAGAGTTGGGTTGTCGCCCAGCCAGTGGAAAGGTGCTAGGAAAATTCCAAATTTCATGCGGTTGGGTAAGGTCATTTGGTTTATTTTGCTCCTTGTTATAATGGCAAACCATGTATACGGCAGATTACAGTGGGGATTAAACCGTGAAATGTTATCATCAGGCCTATCCCTTCTTCAAACCCTTTTACATGTATTCGTGTTCTTTTAGGACAGCAAGGTCTTTACATGACATGAAAGAGGTTCCTTGAAAACTTTTTATCAGGGTTATCAATTTATCCAGCATGTTGAGCCTGCCTGGTCTTCCTATAATCCATGGGTGCATAGTTAAGACAAAGGTTCTTTTATATTTATATAAACCTTCAAATGCCGCAGACCAAACCGAATATACATGTTGAGGGCTCGCCATGACATTAGTTTGATTCAGGAAAGGAATGTAATTGAAAAACGGGTGATCATCCAATTCCCAATGTATCGGGATTTCTATCATAGGTGATTCTTTGGTATGTACAAGATATGGAACGTCATTTCCCATCATACTTGAGTCATATAGAAAATGGTTCCTTTTTAATATTTCCAATGAATCAGGACTCAATTCCCAACTAGGAGATCTATACCCTACTGGAGACTGACCTGTTATATCTTTTAGTATTTCCGATCCTTGCAGCAGTACTTGTTCCTCCTCTTGTGAGGTCAATGTGGCAGGAGGCTCATGCATATAGCCGTGGTTTCCTATCTCATGGCCTCTTTGATGAATGTCCAATACCAATTCTGGATGTGTTTCGGCTATGAAGCCTGGTATGAAAAAAGAAGATTTTATTTTGTGTGTATCCAATAGGTCTAGAATTCTCGGGGTCGCAATCGAAGGACCATACTCTCTCATAGACATTAGAGTAGGTAAATTCTTGGATGCTGGGTTTCTGTTAATGGTTCCACTGATGCCATCTAGATCAAAACTTATCACTATCGGGCAAAGTATTTTGTCAGGCCAAGTTACCATTTTAGATCCGTTTACTTTCCCAATAGTCTGGCCACTTCTTCAATGCAATTTTCAATTGGGATAGTGTATCCCTGTTGTTCATTCCGTATTTTGATTTCGACTACATTGTTTTCTATGTTTCGGCTACTTACAACCACTCTCAATGGCATACCTAATAGGTCTGCATCATTGAATTTGACTCCCGCAGATTCTTGCCTATCGTCCCAAAGCACCTCAATGCCTGTTCGTGACATTTCTGTGTATATGTTCTCTGATGTCTCCATGACCTGGATCTTATCAGTGTTCAGAGATGTAAGTATCACCTCGTATGGAGCAATGGTCTTCGGGAATATTATCCCTTTATTATCAGCATGTTGTTCTATTGCCCCAGCGAGAATCCGTCCGACCCCAATTCCATAGCATCCCATGACTATAGGTTGTGGATTTCCGTCTTGGTCTGGAAACTTGGCATCCATTGACTCGGAATAACGCGTGCCTAATTTAAATACGTGCCCAATTTCTATCCCTCGTTTTGTATGCAAGGTTCCGATGCAATTCGGACATAAAAACCCATCTTCTGCCAAGGCAATATCGGTTAGTATTTCAGCTTGAAAATCTCTCGGATGATTTATTCCTGACAGATGGTATCCCTCTTTATTTGCACCTGCCAAAAAATTGTTGCCCAAAGTGATAGAGTCATCTGCAATCACCTTAATATTTTTCACTCCTATTGGAGAGGCAGAACCCGATATTAATCCCTGTTGAGCAACTTCTTGTTTTGTGGCTAGTCTTAGATCAACTGCACTTATGTTGTTCTTTAACTTCACTTCGTTGATTTCCAAATCACCACGAATAACCACGATAAGGAATTCTTGGTCTGATTTATAGAAGACTGACTTGAGGGTTTTTTCCGGGCCCACTGAGAGATATTTGCAGAGTTGGTTTATGGTTTTTACCCCGGGAGTAGGGACTTCTTTTTGCCCCGTTTCAGGTTCGTCGGGATTCGATAGCTTGGTGAATTCTGATTTTTCTCCATTGGCCGCATAGGAGCAACTGTCACACATTACTATTGTGTCCTCTCCTGAATCCGATAGAAGAATAAATTCTTTAGAATCTTTGCCCCCGATTGCACCGCTGTCTGCCTCTACTATCACAGTTTCAATTCCGCAGCGCTTGAAAATGTTGACATATGCACTGATCATTAAGTCATAACTCAGGTTTAACCCTTCCGTATTAATGTCAAAGCTGTAGGCATCCATCATGTCAAATTCTCTAACTCTTATCAGACCACCTCTGGGCCTAGGTTCATCCCTAAATTTTGTTTGGATATGGTACAAAGTGAATGGAAAATCCCTGTAACTTTGGATGAAACTTTTTACTGTCTCGGTCATCAATTCTTCATTGGTAGGAGGCAAGGCTAAATGCCGTCCTCTACGGTCCTGGAGTCTAATCATGTCCGGCCCGTAAATTTCGTCTCTTCCGGACTTTTGCCAAATTTCCCTCGGCTGCAATAACCCTAGTTTTACCTCTTGCGCTCCTGCATTATCCATTTCTTCTCTGATGATCTGTTCAATTTTGCGCAACGATTTCCATGCGAGTGGTAAGTAGCTGTATACGCCAGAAGAAACTTGGTGCACCATTCCGGCTTGCAGCAATAACTTATGGCTTATTAATTCAGTGTCACTAGGGGCATTTCTCAAGGTTCTTACGAATAATCGGGATAATTTCATATAATAAATGCCTTCTAGGAATCAACTAACAGATTTTTTTGTTGGCTGTGATAATTCTTTTTCGACTTGTTTAATTTCTGCCATCAGTTCAGTAAGCATGTTGGATTCATCCACGATTTTTGACTTTTTTCCTTTACGGAAAATCACTGCTTTACCCACCCCGGCGGCAATTCCAATATCAGCATCTTTGGCCTCTCCCGGGCCATTGACCTCACATCCCATAACAGCGACCTTGATATGTGTTCTTGTATCCTGTAGTAGTTGGTCAACTTGGTTGGCCAAGCCCCTTACATCTACATCAGCTCTTCCGCAACTCGGACAGGCTACGAGAATAGCTCCTTCTTTTTTTAGGCCTAATGCTTTTAATATTTCAAGCCCAGTAATCACCTCTTCGACTGCATTATCACTAAGGCTTACGCGTATTGTGTCTCCAATACCTTCATAAAGTAATACGCCCAATCCTATTGCACTTCTTATACTGCCTGATTTTGCTGTACCAGCTTCTGTTATACCCAGATGAAGAGGGTATGGGATCAATTTTGACATTCTTCTGTAGGCATCTACTGTTGTATCTATATCAAAGGCTTTTAGGGATATTTTAATTAGATCAAAATCCAAATTTTCAAGTAGGTCAATTTCCCACAGGCCAGTAGCAACCATATGATCTACGGCAGTATAGTCTGAGCTAGGTGTACTTCCCTTGGTTAGTAGGTTTACCCCGTCATCGTGCCTGTTCAAGCCACGTGTTTTCCCTATAGCTCCTACTGGAGGAAGACTTCCGAAATTTACACCTATCCTGATTGGCACTTCTCGCTGTTTGGCCAATTTGACCACCTCTTTTACCTTTTCTTCGTCCCTTATGTTTCCTGGGTTAAGCCTTAGGCAATCAACGCCGCTTTTTAACGATTCTATAGCCAATTCATGATGGAAATGTATGTCTGCAACGACAGGTATACGTGCACCTTTTTTTATTTCTTTTAATGCTTTTGCAGCCTCCATGTCAGGCACGGCACAGCGAATTATCTCGCAACCCGCGTTTTCCAGTTCCTTTATTTCAATAAGTGTAGATTTCACATCTCTGGTGTCAGTTTTTGTCATGGATTGGACCGATATGGGCGCGTCCCCACCAACTTTTACGTCGCCTACAAAAACAGGTTTTGTTACTCTACGCATTTAAAATCCCTGGTGATTTATTAATTAATAACTACCTGAAAAAACTATTTCCACTTAATATTCGGATTATGTCAAAATAACTCATCACCACCACCAGTCCGATTAGTAGAATGAATCCCGCCATATGGATGATTCCTTCCTTTTCCGGAGAAACCTTCTTGCCACCTCGAATTCCTTCAATCAATACGAACATTAGTCTACCTCCATCCAGAGCAGGGATGGGTAATAGATTAACGATTCCCAAGCTGATGCTGATTAAGGCGGTAAGTTCAAAAATAGGGGCGATTCCCACCTTAGCGACTTCTCCGGTAACCTGAGCAATCCCGATTGGACCGGTCAATCCAGGGTTTTGGCCACTACTTACTAAACTACCGATTCCTTGTGCTGAAAATGAGATAACTTCACCTATCTTACTAAATGCTGTTGGTATAGCTTCATGCAAAGGAAGTTGATCTTTAACTACTTTACTATTAGCGGTCCCGATTAATACCCCAATAGAACCTTGACGTAAAACGTCTCCGATTTCTAGGGATGGATTGTATTGTTTTGCATCAGATAGTGATATTTCTTTTGTGGATTCCGATACTATTTCTACTACCCTGTAGGAAGGAGAGGTTTCCCGGGGTGTTAGGCGAATATACTTAGAAGTCGCAAATTCGGGAGATCCAAGTAACCCTAAACGTGAATTGTCTTTTCTTATTAACAGCTCGACTTCAGTGCCCTGCTTGGTTGATATTTCTTTAACAAGCTCCATATGGTTAGAGATTCGTAAGGAGTTTATTTCTAGTATTGCGTCGCCTTCTTGAAGCCCAGATTCTTCAGCAGGTGAATTTGGTGCTACCCCACTGACAGTAACAGTACCAACTAATGTGTCGTGGGGTAGTGAAAGGATAATTGCAAATATAAATAAAGGTAAAAGGAGATTCATAAACGAACCAGCAGTCAAGACAATTGATCGTTTGAGGATTGATTGTCTTGCAAAACTTCTGGGTTCTGTAGGGTCTTCTTCACCAACCATTTTGACAAATCCGCCAAGAGGAATTAGATTGACGGAATATAAGGTTTCTCCAATAGATATTCCCCACAACCGGGGCGGGAAACCAAATCCAAACTCCGTCACTTTGATTCCAAAACGCTTAGCTGTTAAAAAATGACCAAGTTCATGTACAAATACTAGAATCGACAATACCGGAATAACTAGTAACCAACTTGGCATGGATATCAATTACCTGAGGTCAGTTCGGACACTCGGTCATAGGCCCAATGGGATGCTTTCAACATCTCAGCGGTAGTAGGTTTTGTTATTGATTCGTGGTTCTGTATCGCCTGTTCGATGAGAGTGTGTATTTCAGTGAATTTGATTCTGCTATCAAGGAATGCTTCCACAGCAGCTTCATCGGCTCCGCTAAGAGCTGAAGGCCAGGTCCCTCCTCGCTTGGCAATTTTCAAAGCAATTTCAAAACACGGATATTTGTCTTGATCAAGACTTTCAAAAGTGAGCGATTTAGTTTTATTTGGATCGAAAGGGTTTGTATTTGATTTTGGTGCCCGATCCGGAAAAAACAAAGCATGCTTTATCGGTACAATCATATCGGGATAACTTAGTTGAGCTTTTGTTGAACCGTCTGAAAATTCAACCATTGAATGTATTATGCTCTCAGGATGTACAATAACTTCTATATTTTCCCACGGTACATTGAATAACCACCTAGCCTCAATCACCTCGAACGCTTTATTCATCATTGTGGCAGAGTCAACACTAATCTTCTGACCCATTTTCCAGGTCGGATGCTGCAATGCATTAGTGGGAGTGACGTTTGGTAAAGATCTCACAGGGGTATTTCTAAATGGTCCCCCGGATGCGGTTATTATCAATTTGGAAATATTGTTATTTTCTCCCCGTAAGCACTGCCAGATTGCACTCGGTTCGCTGTCAATTGGCATTAAGCTGACGGAGTTTGACTCGGCTAGAGAAGTTAATTGCTCTCCTGCCATTATGATCGTTTCTTTATTTGCGATTGCTATGTTCTTCCCTTTTTTAATTGCTTCAAAAGTGGGAATCAAAGCCACATTTCCGGATGTTGCTACTACGACAGTATCGACTCCTTCATAGGTGGCTATTTCAGAAAGAGACACTATCTCTTCGGCTATTTCACCATTGGCACTCAATTCTTTATGGAAATCGCAGGATATTGCCTGAGGTTGAAATTCAAGAATTTGTTCTTTTAATATTTGTGTATTTTTATTAGCACCGAGGCATACTACATTGAAATCTTCAGGATAACTTCGCGCTACTTCCAGTGTTTGAGCACCCACGGAGCCTGTAGAACCGAGGATGGATATGTTTTTCTTACTCCTATTCATTGTGCAAAATAATATAGCACTGGAAAAGCCAATACAATCGAGTCTAACCTGTCCAAAGCCCCTCCATGCCCTGGCATTATTGAACCTGAATCTTTTAGGTTTGCTCTCCTTTTAAGGGAAGACTCAAATAAATCTCCTGTTTGGGCCAATACAACAAAAATGAAACCTAGTATTAATAGTGAATATAACCCTAAATCGACAAATCCGAAATGAGGGAGTAATAGGCCGCTGGCGATGGCGACTGCCAAACCACAAACGTACCCCCCAATAGCTCCTTCTACAGTCTTGTTGGGACTTATGGTAGGGAAGAATGGGGTTTTACCGACCGTCTTTCCTATTATGTATGACCCTGTATCATTGGCCCAAACTATCAATGATAAAAATACGATCCAACCGAGGCCAAACTCACTATTTCGAGCAAGAACAGCGAACGAAAGCAATCCTGCAGTATATGACACTGATGAGACAACACATGTAAAACTACCTAGTTTTCTATCGCTACCCCACATCAAAAGTATTAGGATGGATGTAAATACGAACGATAGAAGAACTATTGGTAATATGGTGGTGCTTGCTTCTATGTTAATACTGGGTAGACCGTCTAGATAACTGTCATACGTTTGAACAAACGTAACTATCAACCCAGCTAGAATAGCTGATATAAAGGGCTCTTTTCGGAGATTGTTACCGGTGATTCTTGCCAGTTCATAGGCTGAGACAACTGCACCAAATATTATTATGAGGGAGAACCATATCCCTCCCAACAATATCCCCCCAAGTACTAAGGGAAGTGCTATAGCAGAACTGATTAATCGGTGTTTCACTTTATATTTTCCAGCAACCTAATATACCCATAGCCCGTGTGAAGCTTCATAACTCTCCAAATTTTCGGGTTCTACGTCGATATACATCTATAGCTTTGGATACATCGGACTCATTAAAATCAGGCCAAAGAGTTTCAGTTGAATAGTATTCTGAATATGCTGTTTGCCATATTAAAAAATTACTTAATCTCATTTCTCCTGCTGTGCGTATAACCATATCGGGGTCTGGTATACCCTTTGTGTAAAGTCTTGTCTCGATTTGGGATTCACTAATTTCTGGTGGGCTTACCTTATCTTCGACTAGTTTTTTTACTGCTTTCACTATTTCTGACCTGCCACCGTAATTGAAGGCAAGGTTGAGAATTAATTTATCGTTGTGGAAGGTCATTTTTTCGCATTTTTTTATTGCTTCTACAACTTCGGAAGGCAAGGAATATTTTTCTCCAAGATGGGTAATTTTTATACCTTCAGAATGCAGAAATAGTAGCTGTTCAGCAATGGAAGATACGGTTAGCCTCATAAGGTTATCTACTTCGGTCTTTGGGCGGTTCCAATTCTCTGTAGAGAAGGCGTAAAGGGTAATATACTTCACGCCGTGGGATGAAAATGCTTGGAGCACCCTTTGAATATTTAGTGTTCCTTTCTCGTGACCAGAGCTTCTATCTAGTCCTTGGGAGGTTGCCCATCTTCCATTGCCGTCCATAATTATGGCTACATGGCGTGGACCTTTACTTTTACCCATAGTACAACTGGGTCACACCTCCATAACCTCTTTTTCTTTTTGAGACTTGATTGAATCCATTTCAGATATGAAGGAGTCGGTGACATTTTGAAGCTCCTGCTGAGCTCTTCTACCGTCGTCTTGAGAGATCTCCTTGTCTTTATCTAAAGTTCTTATTTTCTCCAAACTATCTCTACGTATATTTCTTATTGCTACGTGGCCTTCTTCAACCAAGTTTCCAACCAACTTAACCATCTCACGTCTTCGCTCTTCAGTTAATTCAGGTACGTTTATTCTTATGATTACTCCATCAGAATTAGGAGTCAGGCCAAGATCTGATTTCAATATACTTTTCTCTATTTCTTGTAGGGATTCCTTGTCCCAAGGTTGGATAACTATGGTCCGGGCTTCAGGTACTGATATCGAGGATAATTGGTTTAAAGGTGTGGAGCTACCATAATATTCAACATCAAGGTTTTCAACTAGATTGGTTGAAGCTCGTCCGGTTCTCACCGAGGATAGATCTCTTTGCAAAGAATCAACACTTTTGTTCATTCTTTCTTTGGTGTTTTTAAATATTTCTTCAATGTCTTCCATGATCTTTATTACTCCCCTGTGACCAAAGTACCGACTTTTTCACCTGAGACGATACGGTTTAGATTCCCTTTCTCAAAAAGGTCAAAAACAACGATTGGGATACTGTACTCCATACATAACGACAGAGCCGTACTATCCATTACTTTAAGGCGTTTTTCTATTGCGTCTAAATATGAAATACTGTCATAGCGAACTGCGGATTTATCTAATTTGGGATCCTTATCGTAAACCCCGTCTACATCATTTTTCGCCATTAGTAATACATCTGCGTCTATTTCCAAAGCTCTTAACGCAGATCCTGTGTCCGTTGTCACGAATGGGTTGCCAGTACCAGCTGCAAACAATACGATACGACCTTTTTCAAGGTGGCGTATTGCCCTTCTCCGGATGTATGGTTCCGCCACTTGTTGGATATTAATTGCACTAAGAGTTCTTGTGTTGAGTTTGTGCTTTCTCTCTAGTGCATCCTGTAGTGCCAAGGCGCTTATTACAGTTGCAAGCATTCCTGCATAATCGGCAGAGGCTCTGTCCATACCTTCAATCTCTGCTTCTGAACCTCTCCAGATATTTCCGCCTCCTACAACAATCCCTAGCTCAATACCTTTTGAAGTGACTGACTTTATCTCTTCAGCCATATAATCCAGGGAGTCAGGATCTATTCCGTGACTTCGGTTTCCTTTTAGCGATTCTCCACTTAGCTTTAGCAGAATCCGTTTGAATGGTTTATCTGGCATATTTGCCTCATTCACCCAAGGAAAATCTTTGGAATCTCCGTACCCTTATGTTTTCCCCAAGCTTTCCAACAGTTTCGTTGATCAGGTCTTGGATAGTTTTTGAGGGGTCTTTGATAAATGGCTGTGATAACAAACATTTATCTTCGGTTGTTGTGTCATTTTCCGGGGCATCCTTCATCGTAAGGAATTCCGGTGACATAGCTGCGACTTGCATTGCGATATCGTGGGCTAGTCCTGCAAAATCATTTGTTCGGGCCACAAAATCAGTTTCACAGTTGATCTCTATCATTGCTCCTATCCTGCCGCCGCTGTGTATGTAGGTATCTATTAAACCTTGATCTGTGTCCCTATCTGCTTTTTTTGCAGCTGATGCAACTCCTTTTTCCTTCAAGAAGGATTCAGCTTTGTCTATGTCGCCTTTACTTTCTTCCAAAGCCTTTTTGCAATCCATAACGCCTGCGCTTGTTCGGGCGCGCAACTCTTTGATCAGTTGTGTGGTAGTAGCAGGCACATTCTCTCCCTTGAAATTGAGTTAGATGGGTTTTTTCAGTCAGTTGACCTTTTCATCAGGCTCAGATTCTTTTTCAGTAGAGTCTGAACTTACCGAATTTTCAGGATTAGGCGTGGATTCCTCAATTTCAGGAGAAATTACTTCCTTGTCGATTTCTGAAGGTTCGGATTCCGATTCATCACTTTCAACGTTTTGCTCTGGTTCGATGATTGTTTCTTCAGCATCTTCATTTTCCTCAGATTCAGTTTCCTCAGAAATTGAATCTTCTATGGTAACAGTAGAGTAAGTAACCATTCTTGGATTCGATGCTTGATTTGGGTCTGTGGGATCATCAGATTGCGCAGCGTTTCGTTGGTGATAGCCATCTATAATGGCATCCGACATTCTTCCCGTGATTAATCTGACAGACCTTATCGCATCATCGTTTCCTGGGATTGGGTGGTCAATAAGATCTGGATCACAGTCAGAGTCCACCAATGCCACTATTGGTATACCGACTCGATTAGCTTCAGCTACAGCTATTTCTTCTCTTCCCACATCGATAATGAACATTGCCCCCGGCATTTCGGTCATTTCCTTTATTCCGGAGAGGTTTTTGTTTAATTTGGTTATCTTCTCATCAATTTTCAAAGACTCTTTTTTCGTTAGGTTTTCAAAGTCCCCTTGATCGCGCCGAGTCTCCAAATCTACCAAATAGTCAATTCTCTTCTGAATAGTTTTGAAGTTGGTTAGGGTCCCTCCTAGCCACCTGTTGGATATGTGCAAGGAATTACTTCTTTCAGCTTCAGTCACAATCGTATCTTGGGCTTGCTTCTTTGTACCGACCATCAGAATCTTTTTTCCACTTGCGGCTACCTCACTCAGAAATGCTGCAGCTTCTTCTACCAAATTCAAAGTTTTCTGTAGGTCGATTATGTGAATGCCATTTCTGTGAGTGAAGATATACCTTTTCATCTTCGGGTTCCATCGCCTTTTCTGGTGGCCAAAATGAACTCCGGCCTCCAAAAGTGATTTCATCGTTATTGCTTCAGGATCCTGGGTTTGAATTGTTTCTACCTCAACAGCCTCTTCGACCATGTATTTTCCTTTCACTATGATAGGTTGGTTGGCTATTTTAAAGCCCTTAAACCGTGATTATCTAACTGTGCTTTGCAACTGAAAAAACGCCGGAAAAGTATAACATGACACTACTTCGACAGTAAAAGCAAATTTTAGAAAATAAGAATTATTTTTTGAGGCGCTTTTCTAACTTTTTCCATTTGGAGTTCAGTAAATGTCGGTAATCTAGGGATTGGATATCAGCTACCGTCATAATTTTGGCATCCTCACGGTTGTCAGTGTAATAGGATTTTCTTAATCCTTGTGTAGTCATTCCATATTTTTGGTATAGAGATATAGCTGGTATATTTGAAACCCTCACTTCGAGGGTCAAAGACCTTGCTCCTTTTTTAATCGAGTTTATTAAAGCTGAATATAGAAGCAATTCTCCAATCCCTTTCCTTCTATGAGATCTTCTAGTGCCTATGGACATGATATGAGATTCTTCAAAAGTTGTATCCCAGAGAAAAATATATCCGGTCAGGAAGTCCATCCCAGGTTTCCATCCTGTATTTCCAGACCGATAGCTTACAGGGCTTTTGATTGGCTTGGAATGGGGTGAGGATTCTTTTTTCTCTCCCGTATTTGAGTTAGATATTGCAACTAGGATAGTCGAAATTTCCCTTTGGAGCTCCTTTCTAAATGAAGTGGGAGGAAACAATTGAGGAAAGGCATCCGATTCAATAAGTGAAACTTGAGAGATATCCTCATTCTTCATTTTTCGTATGGATTGGTTATTACCTTTGGGTTTATCCATTTCGAAAGGGTTTACCTCGTGCAGTCTTTTTGTTTTTAATTATGCCTTTTAAAGACATGTATTAGATTACATGAACAAATTGTCAAGAAATTGTTTTCAAAACACTTGATATTTAGATGACAACTCAATGTAGAATAAGGAGTCCGTGTGGATTCCGAGCTTTTTTGCTTCGTTAGCCACAACTCTTGGGCCAAGTTTCAGGGAATCTATGCAACATATCCTTAGAATAATAAGAATTGCTCTGAGGTACAAATATAGAATAGCTTTTGCTTACTTATCTACGATAGGGGCTATAGTAGCTTACATTTTCCTGCCCAAACTATTCGGAGACGCAATCGACTCTGTTGCAGAGCCTATCTTAGCCGGACAGAAAGTGGACACAGGAATCCTTTACCCATGCATATTAATTATTTTGGGGTTGAGCGTGATTCGTGGAGGTATGTCCTATTTCCAGACTTATTTGGCAGAGACATTGTCGCAATATGTTTCTTACGACCTAAGAAATGCTTTCTATGATCATGTGCAGCATCAGAGTTTTGCTTTTCATGATAGGCACCACACCGGTAATCTGATGTCTCGAGCCATCACAGATGTGGAAAACATACGGATGTTCATAAATATGGGACTTGTCAGGGCCCCATATTTCATAGCTTTGTTCATAATAGTCGCTGCTATTTTGATTTCCATGAACTGGAAATTAGGACTCTTAAGCGCTAGCTTTATGCCTATAGTTGCTATTTATACCAGCCGAGTTCGACTTAGGATGAGGGCATTATGGCTTTTAGTACAACAAAAAATGGCGGAACTTAGTATTATTCTTCAGGAGAATTTCTCAGGCCAACGAGTCGTTAAGGCTTTTGCTTCAGAGGACCATGAAGAGGATAAATTTGAAATAAAGAATGCCGAAGTTTCAGATATTTATGTGTCTGCAGAGAAGTTGCGGGCTTCTAGCATGTCTTTCATGATGTTTACTTTCATGGTGGCCATGGCTTTGATAATTTGGTACGGGGGGCGACAAGTTATGAATGGGACTATGACGCCTGGTGAATTAGCAGCCTTTGTTTTTTATCTCCAGATACTGGCCTTGCCGGTTAGGATGGCAGGGTGGGTAGTAAACGCGTATGCCAGAGCTGCTTCTGCAGGAGAAAGGATGTTCGAGATACTTGATGCACCATCTCCGGTCGAAGAAACATCAAACCCAATTACACTTGAAAAATCTAAAGGGCACGTTAGATTTGAAAATGTGTCTTTTGCCTACGATGGCGGTAAACCTGTTCTCAGGAACATAAATTTGGAGGCAAAACCTGGTGAGATAATCGCATTGGTTGGACCCCCAGGGAGCGGTAAGTCGACTATTGCCAACCTTCTTCCAAGATTTTACGACGTTTCTGCAGGAGTAATAAAAATCGATGGGATAGATGTGAAAGAGTTCACTCTGCGTTCCTTAAGGGAGAACATTGGAATGGTCCAGCAAGACGTTTTCCTCTTCACTACCTCGTTAAAGGAAAACATTAAATATGGTCGTGAGAATGCTAGCGATGAGCAGATGGAAAACGCCTCTTCAATCGCTCAAATGGCAGATTTTATTGAAGGTCTTGACGAGGGTTATGATACCTATGTTGGGGAAAGGGGGTCCACTTTATCCGGAGGACAACGCCAGCGAATGTCGATAGCTCGAGCGATTTTGCTAGACCCTCCTATATTAATATTGGATGATTCAACTTCCAGCGTGGATGCAAATACTGAAGATCTAATAAAGGCCGCAATGGATAATTCAATGGAAGGAAGAACAACATTCATTATCGCCAACAGACTTAGTACCGTACACAGTGCTGACAAGATAGTCGTCTTGAAGGATGGGAGGATCATTGAAGAAGGTTCTCATGACCAGTTGCTAAGGCAAGGTGGCCTTTACAATGAAATATATGAATTGCAATTGCGACCCCAGGATGAATTGAGCTCTGAGGTGAGTAGATGAATCTCGGCTTAGGCGGTATGTCTGCCTCGAGAGGCCAGGCAGACGAGGAATTTTTTGGGTCCGTATATGATCAAAAGGTTATCCTGAGACTACTTCCTTATATCAAACCCTTTACACCCCTGGTAATTGTTTCCTTCGTTTCGATGTTGATTTATACCTTTACTTTGGTGGCGGTACCTTGGCTCATACAATGGGGTATCGATAATCCTATCAAGGATGGGCTGCAAACTGCGACTGACTACAAAGAAACTGTAAGTCTTGCAGGAGAGGAGACTAATCTAGCAATACTCAAAGAACTTCTTTCACCTCATATTAAGATACTCAACATTCTTTTCGTTGTTTTTTTAATTAATGCGTTGACCAACTGGGGTACGAATTACCTTCAACAGTATGCAATGCAGAAAGTGGGTCAAGGTGTCCTGTTTAGGTTGAGAAGAGCTTTGTTTGGTCATGTGCAAAAGCAATCCCTGTCCTATTTTGATACCACAGAAGTGGGTAGGCTTATGTCACGTGTACAAGGAGATGTTGGTCAACTGCAGGAGTTTGCAGCTTTGGTAGTTATGAGCCTCGGTGAGCTGTTGAGTCTTGTAGGTATTGTCATTGCCCTCTTGGTGATGGACCTAGAATTGGGTCTTATTACGATGGGGGTACTGCCTGTTTTGATGATTATTACGGTCATTTGGCAAAAATATGCTAAAGAGGCCTTTAGTGAAATCAGACGGCGAATCGCGATAGTAAACGCCGCGTTCAACGAAAATATTTCAGGGGTAAGGGTAGTCCAAAGTCTTAATAGACAGGAAAGGAATCTAGAAATATTTGATGAAAAAAATACAGCTCATAGGTGGTCCAACGTAATCGCAGGTAGATATGCCGCAGGCCTTCTGCCGGCGGTTGATATTCTTACTGCTGTTGCAATTGGGCTTGCCTTGTATTTTGGTTCCAAATTGGTTGGATTAGAGGAAGGTCAGTTACTTCCAGGAGTGTTAGTCGCCTTTGTGATGTATGTGCAAAGATTTTTTGATCCTATTCGCAATTTGACTCAGCAATATACTCAGTTGCAAAGATCCATGGCTTCGGGGGCGAGAATTTTTGATTTGATGGATAGGGAGCCGGAGTTAGTAGATATAGACGATGCTATCGAGATGCCCGAAATAAAGGGGAAGGTTGAATTTAAAAACGTCAGCTTCCGATATGTGGAAGGTGAGGATGTCCTAAAAGGGATAAATTTAAAGGTAAATGCGGGTGAAACCGTTGCTGTTGTGGGACCAACTGGTGCTGGGAAAACCAGCATTGTGTCTATTTTGTCGCGATTCTACCCAGTTAAGCGGGAAGAAGGTGAGATATTGATAGATGGGATCGATATCAGAGACGTCAAGAGAGCTTCGGTCGTAGGCCAAATGAGTATGGTTTTACAAGAACCATACCTTTTTTCTGGTACGGTGATGGAAAATATTAAATATAATCACGTGGATGCAACTGATGAAAAAGCCATCTCTTCGGCAAAGGTAGTTGGGGCACACGAATTTATTATGCAGCTTGAAGATGGATATGACACTTTTCTTTCAGAAAGAGGAGCCAATATTAGTTTGGGCCAACGCCAATTAATAAGTTTTGCAAGGGCCATTGTCGATGATCCCAAGATACTTATCCTAGATGAGGCTACGGCTAGCATCGATAGCCATACGGAATTAGTTATTCAAACGGCCTTGAGAAAATTGTTAGAAGGACGTACTGCTATTGTCATAGCCCATAGACTATCTACGATAAGAGGAGCAGATAAAATAGTTGTGTTAGAGGCAGGTGAGGTGGTCGAGGTAGGGAATCACCAAGAACTAATGGATAAAGACGGTCTCTACGCGCATCTCTACAATATGAATTTTCAGTCGATTGAAGATTTATAATAAGTTTTTGTTTTCTTGAGTAGCACTTTTCCTAGACGCAATTTGGAGTTTAATGCTTGCACACCTAGAAAAATTCATACTTTCTTTACAGGTAGCTAGGTTATCTACTCTGACCCCTTCCGGAGCTCCTCATACGATACCAATATGCTTCGCTTTGTTTGATAACGACACGATCTATACTCCAATTGATACAAAGCCTAAAAAGGATATAACTAAACCTCTTAAAAGAATTGAAAACATAGCAAATAACGATGAAGTTGTTGTCTTATTTGACAGATATTCAGAAGATTGGGGTGAATTGGCATACGTGATGGCTAAAGGTAAAGCCAAACTTGTGAGTGATGAACAGGAAAACCTACAGGCTATGAGATTACTTGAAAATCGATACATACAATACCGGGATCAGAATTATCTTCCAAGAGGGGCAAAGATTATCGGGATCAGAGTATACGACTATACATCTTGGGGAAATCTTTAATAAATATATTTGGATCTTTTTATTTTCAAGAAAACGCTAAGATGGTATCTATTTCGCTTATAGTGGACATATAATCACTGCAGGTTGATAGTGTTTTCGAATATACGAAAGAGAAAAATAATAATCTATGAGAATTTACTTTTGTCCTGAGTGTGGCGGTTACTCGTTAGGGCCAGCGACATCATGTGACGAATGCCAAACAGACCTGCCAGAAGACTCCTGGGCAGAGATAACAGAGGAAGAACTTCAACAGTTGGAGTATGTGGAAGATTTTGATCTTCCGCATGGCATATCGACGTGGGAGTACGATGTGGTAAGGCTGAAAACTGACACAGAAGAAGGTGGATTACGCTACACAACAGGTCTTCTGAAACGTATGGGAGACAAGGGTTGGGAGTTGGTGAACATTACTCCGCTAGGCGACAAAGATGGCCCTCGATACGGTATTTTTAAGAGGATATGGGATGAAGGTCATGGCGATGAAGGTGATTCATAGACTTTGTAGATAAGTTTTATAGGCTGACATTATTTCCTGGTCATAAGGGAATGGTAAGTTAGGTAGTTCGTCCAATTCACACCATTTTATTTCACTTACTTCTTCGGCAGCTTTAGCTGTTCCTGATTTGTGAGTTGCTACATAGACATGGATCACAACCGGACCCTTCCCTGAAAATACCCCTAGATAGTGACACGGGCTGGTATATATTGTTGTTTCCTCAAAGACTTCCCGTACCAAAGCATCTTCTATAGCCTCACCGCGGTCTACATAGCCTGATGGCAGGCTCCATTTGCCTAAATGGGGTTCTATGGCTCGTCTTATCAGCAATATTGCTTTGTTTGATGGGACTATCGCCACTACTGCGACTTTGGGATCCGCATATATGAAAGTATTACAAGCCTGGCAGAATGGCCTTTCCTTGCTGCGATCGTATCTTCTCACCAGCTGTGTACCGCAAAACTGGCAATACTTAATTTGCTCAATCATAGTCATTTGAAAGCTTTCATAATTTAAAAATATGAACCAATATTTGGTTCCTCTGTATAATTTCAAAGTATAAGACCTGAAATCTTACTGTAAAGAACCAAGAGTAATGTCGAAAGATTTATGAATATAGAAAATCTTTTAGAAAAAACGCTTACAAACCCTCAGTACGAAGCGATAAGAATGCTGGGGGACCAGTTTCATAAAATGGGAATCCGTGCTTTTTTGGTTGGAGGAACCGTAAGAGATTTGCTTCTAGAAAGGGAAGTCTCAGACATCGATATTATCGTGGAATCAGACCCTTCGAAACTATTGAATAAATTTGAGCCACAATATCAATTAGATGTGATTTCTAACTCGCAGTTCAACACCTGCAAGATAAAATTTTTAAACCAAATAGTGGATCTGGCGATGGCAAGAAAAGAGGTATATCCAGCCTCTGGAGCATTACCTGAGGTAACTTCAGCCTCGATTGAAGATGATTTAGGGAGGAGAGATTTTTCAATAAATTCCTTGGCAGCCTGTATTAATCCTTCAAACTGGGGGGAAGTCCTCGATTTGCATAAGGGGTTAGAAGACCTACATTCAAAGCAGGTAAGAATTTTGCAGTCCGAATCCTTTAAAAATGACCCGACGCGAATATTTAGATGCATACGCTACTCCGGGAGGCTGGGGTTTTCTATTGAAAATGAAACGCAAACCCAATTGCTGCACGACATAACAGATATAAATTTGTTAAGTGGGGTACGCATAACCAATGAATTAGTCAAGATTTTTTCGGAAAAGAGCCTAAACTCTATTTTGGATCTAATGGACCAATTTGAAGTTTCAAGACATATTCACTCTGGATTTCCGAAAGGATCGGGGTTTCCTAAGAGAAAAAAACTGTTGAAAAATATCAGGATTCCTACTTTAGAATTCCCCCTTTGCGTGCTGATTTCATTAATTGAAGCCGATCATAGAATGGATTTAATCAAGAGACTTGATTTAGGAAATAAGTTGGCAAAATTTGGGGCAGATTTAAATCGCATCGAACTTATCGCAGCAGACTCCTCACGCAGCGAAATTTACAAACAACTCACAGATGTCTCTGAAATTACAATATCAGTAGCTAAAGCATATGCCTCAAAAGAGCTTAGAAATAATCTGGACCTATTTGTAAATGAATTAAAAGCTATTAATTTGTGTATCGACGGCGAAGACCTTATAAATATTGGTATACCTCAAGGTCCAAAAATTGGGAATATATTGGCCAAAATTCTTGAAGATATGATTGACTCTGGCCAACAGTCTAAGTCTGGTCAGATTCGTATGGCTAAGAAGCTTTTATGTGATTCTTAACCCAAGGATGTGTCTGAAACTCCTGGTTCTGTCATAGATTCCGGGTCAAGTATTTTCTGTAATTCTTGTTTATTCAAATCCGTTTCAACAAGAGCCACTTCCATGATCGTCTGACCGGTTTGTTGGGCTTTATGTGCTAATTCTGCAGATTTATCGTATCCAATATGTGGAACTAAAGTAGTCACTATAGCAAGACCTTTTTCAACCATCTCGGGACCTTTGGTGGTCGCCTTAAGTCCTTCTATACATTGCTCAGCCAGGTTTGAGGAGGCCGTTGCTAAAAGATCGATAGATTGTAAAAGATTATAGGCTGCTACAGGCATCATTACGTTGATTTCAAAATTTCCTGATTGGCCAGCTATTGCAACAGTCATATCGTTTCCTATGACCTGAGCTGCTACTTGACACACTGACTCAGGTATGACTGGGTTGACTTTACCTGGCATTATAGAACTGCCCGGTTGTACTTCTGGAAGTTCAATTTCACCAAATCCTCCCCGAGGCCCTGAACCCATCCATCTCACATCGTTGGCTATTTTCATCAAACTCACTGCGATTGTTTTCATCGCACCACTGGCTTCTACTATATTGTCTAAGGTACTTTGAGCTTGGAAATGATTGGATGTTTCTCTAATTTCTATCCCAGCGGATTTCGTCAATTTTTCGCAGACTCTTTTAGCAAACTCTGGATGTGTGTTTACTCCTGTTCCAACCGCTGTGCCACCTAAGGCGACTTCCCCGAGTTCTTGAACAGCGTGTTCTGCGCGCCGAATGCCTCTATTTATTTGTCCTGCATGTCCGGAAAATTCCTGACCGAGACGAACAGGAGTCGCGTCCTGTAGATGCGTTCTTCCCGTTTTAATTATCGGCATGAATTCTTGAGATTTGACATTGAGGGAGGCGGATAATTTTTCTAAAGATGGAATTAAATCACTTGTTATAGCTTTGGCGGCAGCCAAATGTATCGATGTTGGTATGACATCGTTCGAAGATTGACCGGTATTTACGTGATCGTTAGGGTGTACGGGATACCGGGAACCCAGTTCACCACCGAGTATTTCAATTGCCCTATTTGAAATTACTTCATTAGCATTCATATTTGTCGAAGTTCCCGAACCAGTTTGAAATATGTCCACGACAAATTGGTCATCAAATTTGCCGCCTGATACCTCTGTTGCGGATTTTATGATGGCTTCCCCTAATTTTGAATCTAACAATCCTAGTTCAATATTTGTTTCGGCAGCAGCTAATTTCACCATAGATATTGCTTCGATGAAAGAGCGGGAGAAACGAAGATTACTTATTGGAAAATTAATCACTGCTCTCATCGTATTAGCACCATAATAAGCTTCCGACGGTACTTGGAATTCTCCCATGGAGTCTCGTTCGCTTCTAAATGTTTGGGTTTCTGACAATTGACTACTCCAAAGTTTGCTGGTTGAAATTTTAGGCCGTTATTTCTTGATTCCAACTACGGCATCAAGTAAATGATAATTTATTAACCTTTGCATACCTATATTAGCCTATAAAGTTTCCTTAATAAATTCGGAACTCAACTCGCCGACTAAATCACTGTGTTCTCTAAAGAAATGATCTGCTCCGGTTATCACTTCTGTCTTCTTCGGTTCTGACATTCTGTTAGCTAAAAACTTAAATTGTCCAAGAGTAAAATCATGATCCCTGTCACCGAGTATCAGTAACTTTGGTTGAGTTATTTGGACTGTGCCATATTGAGCGAACTTATTTTGTGGGCATGCAATTGATACAAGAGATTTGATTAAATTACTTCTCAAGGCTGATTCTAATGCCATCCAGGCTCCGAAAGAATAGCCAATAATTCCTAGGCGGCTGCCATCAATTTTTGGATTAGAACTTGTCAGATTAACTACCGCATTTGTATCTAGCAATTCATTGGTGCCTTCCCCGGGTTCTCCGCTGCTCATTCCGACACCTCTTTGGTTAAACCGTAGTGTAGCTATTCCGCTATTCAGTAAACGGCTGGAAATTTGGTTCAGGACGATATCGAACATATTACCTCCATATCGAGGATGTGGATGGCAAAGGATAACGCAAGGAGGTCTTTTGATTTGGTTAGGTGTTTCCAAAAGGGATTCAAGTTCGGAAATTTCGGTTGATAATGTCGCTAATTCTTTGGTTACATCAGTCATATAATTACCCTGAGAAAATAATAATGGCCATAAACAGTGATCAATTCAAAGTTAAAAATAAGCATAAGTATAGTAATTAAGAAAAGCCGTTGCTAGAATCAATATATAAAAGTAAAAGTCCGAATTAATTTACCTTGGTGAAAGTTATATGACGAAAGTTGATCTTAGAAGCGACACAGTTACCCATCCATCCCCTGAAATGAGGGAAGCCATAGCCGAGGCGGAAATCGGGGATGATGTATTTAATGATGATCCGTCAGTTAACAAACTTGAAGAAATTGCGGCAGCGAAAGTAGGAAAAGAAGCTGCTGTGTTTGTTGCAAGCGGGACGATGGGCAACCTAATTTCTGTCCTATCTCATTGCGGAAGAGGCGACGAAATTATCCTTGGTGACAAATCTCACATTTTCCGTTCAGAAGCCGGCGGCGCTGCAGCTCTCGGAGGAGTTTCGTACCATACAGTTAGGAATGATGCCCGCGGAATGCTTGATCCTTCTGAAGTTGAAGAGGCCATAAGAGATTCAACGAATAGCCATAATCCCCACACTGCAGTTATAGCTATAGAGAACACTCAAAACAGCTGTGGTGGTAGGGTACTTACTCCGCAAGATACCGAACTGATCGCAAATGTAGCCCATAACTATGAGCTGCCACTTCATGTGGACGGGGCTAGGATATTCAATGCGGCAGTCAAACTGGAAACCCCTGTTGACGCAATGTTGAAGGAGGCCGACACGGTGAGTTTTTGTTTGTCAAAAGGACTTAGTTGTCCTGTGGGCTCGATCGTGGCAGGGACTCACGAATTCGTCGAAGAGGCTAGAAGATGGAGGAAAATGGTTGGTGGGGGGATGAGGCAAGCTGGCTTTCTCGCCGCGGCCGGTATCGTTGCCTTAGACCAGATGGTTGATCGTTTGGCTGAGGACCATGCCAACGCAAAGAAATTGGCAGAAGGATTATCCAAAATAGATGGTGTAACGATAGACCCAGACTCGGTTGACACGAATTTAGTTTTCTTTGAAGTCGAACACCCTAATAAGAATGAATTGATGAAAAAATTAGAGTCGGAAGGAATAAAAGGAGCTTCACCGTATTCCCGGTGGAGGTTCGTGACCCACTACGGGGTGGATTCCCAAGATATAGATTATGTTTTGGAAGTTATGGCCGATGCTATGAGATGATAACCTCATCGTTTGTGCCGGCATCACACCATTGCCTTTAATATTGACCCTATAGCGTTACCAGGCGCGTTTTATTTATGCTCCTCCTGTTTAAAAATAAGTCTTTTCGGCGTTTTTTCTATGGTCTCTTGTTCGACGACGCCGCCATGATGGTAAGTCCTATGCTCCAAGGTTGGATTGTTTTAATTCAGACAGATTCCGCGTTCTGGGTTGGGGCTACTGCGGGAGTTTCAGGGGTTGGGATGACATTATTTAGCCCCCTGGCCGGAGTTTTAATAGACCGTTACAACAGAAAAATATTGTTGTTGCTTACACAGGCTATTCAAATAGTTCTAGTCGCCATTTTAGGGATAGCAGCTTTTTATGAACTACTAGAGGTATGGCACGTGTTGGGGTATGGGTTCTGTGCAGGGGCTTTCCATGCTGTAAGGCTTCCTTGCAAAATGGCTATGACTTTAGATTTAGTAGGCCCTAAAAATCTCCTTAAGGGAACTGCAGCTAACTTCTTTTCTATGACAGTTATGGGAGTTTTAGCACCGTTGGCAGGTGGATGGCTTATCGATCGGGAAATTTATTTGGGATTTGCCTTAATGCTCATATCCTTGCTTGTATCGAGTTCAATTTTCTTAAATCTCAAGAATATAAAATCTCCAGAAATATCTGGCTCGTCTCATTTGGAGGATTTAGTTTATGGTGCAAAGTATGTGGCCAAAAACACACTAGTTCGTTCTTTGATACTTGCAATTTTGGTCACAGAAATTTTTGGATGGGCCGTTGAATCTATGTTGCCAGTAATCGCAAGAGATGAACTTGGATTAGATGCTCGAGGATTAGGGGTTCTCATGTCAGTAGGGGCGTTAGGAGCCGCAATATCTACGGTAATCATGACTGCAATGCCAGATGTAGAAAATAAGGGGAAGCTGGTGATTTATGGACTGTTTGGATTTGGTTTTGGATTGATTGCTTTTGCATTTTCTGATGTTTTATTTTTATCGATGATTTTACTGGCTTTTGCCTACGGTTCTGGGGTGATTTACGAAAGTGGGCTATCCACACTACTTCAAACATCGGTTCCGGATAGTATGAGAGGTAGAGTTTTAAGTTTTCAATCTTTATGTTGGGGGTTTAGTGGGTCAGCAGGATTTCACGCCGGGGTGATTGCCGCAATTTTGGGTGCCCCAATTGCTGTAGCGGCAGGTGGAGCAGTGGTGATAATTAATGGGACGCGAATAGCTAAAAATATGATATCCATAGGAGCCAAGGTGGCTTCGGGGAAGTGATTGACTGTTATTCCTTGTATTCCTCTTTCCACCATTTGTTTAGCCGTTCTGCTATAAATTTTTCATAACCCAAATTCCCCGGCAAGTAAAAATCGTTGCTCCCAAGATTTTCTGGGAGATTTTCTGATCTGACAAAATGTTCTGGATAATCATGGGCATACTTGTAACCTTGGCCGTATTTCTCCCGTGACATTAAATCAGTCACAGGATTGCGTAAATGAAGTGGGACTGGATTTTCTCCTGAAGATTTAATTTCGGACATTGCAGCATTTATCGCTTTATAGGCAGAGTTACTTTTAGGAGCGGAGGCTAGGTATATTGTTGCCTCTGATAGTATGATTCGAGCTTCTGGCATTCCCACGAAATGGGCAGCTTGTTGAGCGGAAACAGCAATTGTCAGTGCTCTGGGATCAGCTAATCCTATGTCTTCACTAGCCAATATAACAAGCCTTCTGGCTATGAACATGAGGTCTTCCCCGGCCAAGAGTAGCCTGGCTAACCAATACACAGAAGCGTCAGGGTCTGAGGCTCGGACAGATTTTATAAACGCAGATATCGTGTCAAAGTGTTTGTCTCCCGCTTTATCATGCGGAAGAGCCTTCGTTTCTATTACCTCATCCAACAATGATCTACTTATTAATATTTCATTGCCTTGGATAGAGGTAGAGTCTGCTGCCAGTTCTAATGTGTTCAAGGCCCATCTGGCATCCCCACTGGACAATGCCGCTATATCTTGGAGCACTCCGTCTTCAATGGAAAGATTTCTTTTTTCTAAACCTTTCTCTGAATCATTCAGAGCATTGGTTAATATGTGGACGATGTCTTTCTTTTCAAGGCCATTTAATGTGAACACTCTACATCGTGATAAAAGAGGAGAAATTATTTCGAAGGACGGATTTTCTGTGGTGGCGCCTATGAAAGTGACAGTGCCATCTTCTACATGTGGCAGTATTGCATCTTGTTGTGCTTTATTAAATCGATGAATTTCGTCAATAAAAAGAGCAGTCCTTTGCCCTGACATTCCTAGCCGGGATCTAGATTCGGCAATTATTTTTCTCAACTCAGACACTCCAGAAGTGACAGCACTGATTTTTTCGAGATGGAAATTCGAAGTTGAAGTTATAAGGTTTGCTAGGGAGGTTTTACCGGTCCCCGGTGGCCCCCATAAAATAAATGAAGGGATCCTCCCTGCGTCGATACTTCTTCGGAGGGGGCTATTTTTGCCAGTTAAATGAGCCTGACCTACTATGTCATCAAGACTGGTTGGCCGCATTCTCGCTGCCAAAGGGGCGTTATTGGTCAGGTGTCGGCTCGCCTCAAAATCAAACATGTTCATCGTTTTAGCCTCGATGGATGTGTAAAAATGGTTTGGCTCACGTAATGCAATAGTGTACAAGAATCAGCGAGTTATTGATTGGAGACTAAGATGCAGAAATCCTTGATTTGTGGCAGGTGTAAAGAAACGATAAACGGTTCAACTTATTTAGTCAGTCCAAATGGTTCGTCTGAGTATCGGCACTTTTGGTGTTTATTGGCGTATTTTCCAATGTTAAACCGCTCCTTAATGGCTGCAGGCCTGGTTGGAACAATATTAATTCTGTTGAACCAGGGCGATTTTATAGTTTCTGGTAATTTCTATAGGGCCCTAATTTGGAAGATACCACTTACATATATAGTGCCATTCTGCGTGGCCACTTGGGGGGCTGTTACCAACTGTAAATTTATAGATTAGAACGATAATTCCAATACAGCTATTGTGGCTCCGGGCCCTCCTTCGGCAGGTGGGGCTGGATAGTATCTTTCAACGTCGGGATGTTCAGACAGGAATTTATGTACGGCTCTTCTCATATCACCTGTACCAGCGCGCCCGTGAATCACCTTGACCTCTTTCATTCCAGCATTCGTCGCATCTTTGATGTAGGATTCTAGCCTTTCAATTGCAGGAGCCACTTTGATTTTTCGAAGATGAATCTCATTTGGAATAGACAACTTTTTGAAGAGTTTTGAGTCCTGCGGATTCTGATAAGGCAATTAATTTTGCAGTGTATGGGTTATGGATGCTATCAGGGCCTCGTCTTCATTTTTCAATATAGTCCGAAGATCGAATATTACTGCATCCTTTTCAATTCTAGGAATTACTGGTGTTATACCAGTTCTAATTTTGCGGGCGAATTTTTCAGGATTGTTCACTTTCATCTGAATTCCATATGAATCCATGGTTTCTCCCGGTAGGCTACCGCCACCAATCGTAGATTTTGTTTGGATGACTTTCACCGAGTATAAGTTACTACTAGGAATTATGATCGCCAGTTTATCAGCTCTTCTGTGTAAGTCCTCTAATTCTGCAGATACCATCTGCCAGACAGGAATTTTGTTTTGGGCTTCTTCTTTTAAGTAATGAATTAAGGTGGCAGTCAAGGCAGCCAGATTCATTTTATCTATTCTAAAAGCTCTCGCTAAAGGATGGGTTGATAATTGCTCGATATATGTTTTTCGGCCCACAATGATTCCTGCCTGCGGACCACCTAACAGTTTGTCTCCGGAAAAAAAACATAAATCGGTGCCAGCATCTATGCTTTCTTGTGGTAGAGGTTCTGGTGCCAGGCCGTATTTGGTCGGATCAATCAATGATCCACTTCCCACATCATGTAAGATAGGAATCCCATTCCCAGCTCCTAAAATTGAAAGCTCTGTAATCGAAGGGCTGGCGGTGAAGCCGATTATCTTGAAATTACTTGCATGGATGGAAAGGATAGCCCCAGTTTCCTCATTTAATTCCTTTTCATAGTCCGTCACATAAGTTCTATTGGTCGTCCCAACTTCAATTAGGGTTGCGCCACTTTGCTTTAGAACATCCGGTATTCGGAAACCGCCTCCAATTTCCACAGCTTCAGATCGTGAAACTATTACCTCTTTTCCTAACGCCAATGTTGAGAGCCCAAGTATTAAAGCCGCAGCATTATTGTTGACCACTAACCCTGCTTCAGCTCCAGTCAGACTAGAGAGCAGTTGGGAAATTCTCGCGTGCCTAGATCCGCGCTTTCCAGAATCTAGTTCTAATTCCAGATCACTGTAAGTTTTGGAAGAATCAATAGTTGCTTGAATACTTTCAGTACTTAGGGGTGCACGCCCTAGGTTAGTATGAATAACAACTCCGGTCGCATTTATTACGTTTGTTGGCCAATTGGCCCAGTTTTGTTCTATGTGGGCTGAGACGTGGTCAGATATTTGCGAAATTGTTGGAACTTCTGACTCATCATCAATAGTTGACCTTACCTGACTCAGCTTTTCACGTACGAGATCTGTTATAGCTGCTGTCGAGTATTCGGTCATCAATTCGGAAATTCGGGTGTCTGATAGTACGGCACTGACACTGGGGATATGTCGCAGTTTTTCTTGCATTTTTTGACCCTGTTTGATCATTTAGCCTCCCATTATATATTGTTGAAGAAATCGACTTCTATTCTCTTAATTTTTCTTGAAAACACGGTTTTAATTGACCCTCGAAAATCTCCTCCTGTAGAATGACCGAATGACTTTTTCCTAGACGAGGTAATATGCTTAGTATTGGTCTTACCGGAGGGATAGGGACTGGCAAGTCGCTAGTTTCTAATCTATTGAGCGATCTTGGTGCAACGGTGGTGAACGCCGACTTGCTTGGCCATGAGGCATACCTTCCGGGGACTATCGGGTTTGATTTGGTCGTTGATGCCTTCGGAGATAAGGTAGTGGGAGATGATGGTACTGTCGACAGGACCAAACTCGGTCCTATAGTTTTCTCCAGCCCAGAAAATATGGCGAAGCTAAATTCAATCATGCATCCATTGATTCACGATATGATCCAAACCCAGTTGGCCGAATACTCTTCCAATGGAACTGATTTGGTCGTTGTGGAAGCTGCGGTGCTGATAGAAGCCAACTGGCAAGCCCTGTTTGATGAAATATGGGTTGTTACCTCAGAAAGAGAAATAGTAATTGAAAGATTAAAAGAGAGAAATTCTTTGACTAGGGAGGATGCAATTGCCAGGATAGATTCTCAAATGTCACAGGCTGAAAGAATTGAACATTCAAATGTTGTTGTTACCAATGATGGAACGACAGTTGAATTAGCCGACAATGTAAAAAAAATTTGGAACACTAGAGTAGTTAATAAATAGGAGTGGAATAGCTGCACATGACAACTCAATCACTATATAAAAGTTTCATTATTGAAGAGTATCAATTAGATGAAGAGCCGTACTACGTGCCAATTGGGGATGAGGTGGAATTGTTTGAGGCAGCTTATAAGCAAAAGCTTCCTCTCATATTCAAGGGACCTACGGGATGTGGGAAAACTAGGTTTGTTGAATATATGTCATATAAACTTGGTGCTGAATTGACCAAGGTTACCAAAAATGATGCAGATGATTCAGGGGTGAATTTACCTCTAGTAACAATAGCTTGTCATGAAGACCTTACCGGAAGTGATCTCGTTGGTAGATATTTATTGGAAGGAGATCAGACCGTCTGGCTTGACGGGCCGTTGACTAGGGCTGTGAAAGCGGGAGGGATCTGCTACCTCGACGAAGTGGTGGAGGCAAGGAAAGATACTACAGTTTTAATACATCCATTGACTGACCATAGAAGAATCTTACCTATTGAAAAAAGAGGAGAGCTTTTGCAGGCGGCTGACGGATTCTTGTTGGTTTTATCTTATAACCCCGGGTACCAAAGCGCTCTAAAAGACCTGAAGCACAGCACTAGGCAAAGGTTTGTTTCCATTGAGTTTGATTATCCGCCGATGGATTTAGAGGCCCAAATTGTCGAACATGGAGCCGGAGTAGATAAGGATACAGCTTACCAACTTGCCAAATTAGGAGAGAAAGTTAGGAACCTAAAAGAGCACGGGCTAGGTGAAGGAGCCAGTACAAGACTTCTGATATATGCCGGCCAGCTTATAGCTCAAGGTATTGCACCTCGTAGAGCCTGCCAAGTATCAGTTAATTGGGCAATAACAGACGATCATTCCTTACAGCAGAGCATTACTGAGATAATTTCTTCAATCTTTGAATAAACGCTCAGTGACGCTATCACCTGCCTACATAGAGAATGTATTGAGTGGAATAAGAGAACTGAAAAATTCTTCAGGAAATCATATACCTGCGGGTGTTCTGGTGTTGCTTTTTGATAAGAATGGTGAATATTGGGTGATATTGAATAGGAGAACTCAAAAAGTCGAACACCATAAAGGGGAAATTTGTTTCCCTGGAGGTAGGAAGGATAGGTTGGATAAAGATTTGACTGAGACTGCTTTGAGAGAAACTTGGGAAGAAATGGGTATCTCCCCAGGCAGTATTTCAGTTCTAGGAGTATTGGGCAAAACTGAGACTACGACGGGATATCAAATAACTCCTACAGTTGGGCTAATATCCTACCCATATCAATTTAATATTCAAAACGAGGAAGTAGAAGAAATCATAGAGATGCCACTGTCTACTCTCTTTTCAGACGATAGTAAGAGAGATGAGGCAAAAATACTAGAAGGCGAAGTGATCATGCAGCCGGCCTTCCATTATGAAGATAACATGATCTTTGGTGCGACAGCTAGGATTCTCAATAGTTTTGCCTGTCTCATCGATCCAAGAAATTTGAAGGAGCCTGCGTGACTGATAAATTAAAAGCACTAGAAGATTTACTGCCAGACCTAGAAAAATTTCCAGCTCCTGTAAAGGACAATTTTAATAAAGCCATCCCTGAAATGCCGGACGCACTTTCTGCTGAGCAAACATCAGATTGGTTAAAAAGAGGAATTGCTATAGCAGGGCAAACGGTGCGTTCTTGGGAGGCCGCCGCTCACTTCTTTCAAGTAAGTCCCAATGTGATTTCTTCAATGCCATACAGTTATTTTGTACGATGGATGGAGTGTGGGGCTTCACTGTGTGAGGAGTCTCCGACCTTGGCGGCAGCATATTTCGAAGCAAGCCCTGCAACGATGAGCAAATTACGTTCGCGTCATATAGAAAGTTGGGCGAATTTAGGAGATGGGCTTTATAAAGGGACTTGGAAATCCAGCACTTTGGCGTGCAGATTTTTTGCAGAGAGTTCGACCTTACTAGAAAGCCTTTCTTTTCAACAATTAGAAAATTTTGCGAATTTTTTGGATGTCCTTTCCCATAGGTCCTATGATTTGTCCTCAGAATGTTTGACTTTGGGCGAACAGATTTTTCCTTTAGTAGGGGATGATAAAGATGCCTTTTTGTCATTAGCTACCACGTTGGTAGATACCGGCTGGCGGGAGGTTAAAAGTTTTTTTGAGGCTGGCGCAAAAGCCTTACCTAAGATTCATCCAGAAGAGAGGATGAGATTTTTAAAACTGGCTGAAAGCTTAGTAAATAATGGGGGGACTAACATACCGGGAACAATGTTAGAGATATCTCAATCACTTTCCTTATTAGACGAGGATAATCACCATATAGTTCTGGGATTTGCTGAAGCCCTTCTTGATGAAGAACCTTTAGCAATGCCTGAATTTATAAAATCAGCGCCCATAGTGCTGGAGAAACTTACTATACTCCAGTTGGGTCGTTGGTATCAGGAAGGAGTGAATACGCTATCGCAAAATAAAGATGGGGGATTAGCCTTTTTCAAAATAGAATCTTCCCATTCTGAAGCTGTAATTGAGACCCTATCTTCAGGTATAGAGTTTGACAGAATCAAGCCTGTTATGGAGATGTATTGCAGGGCCCTGGCTGGGGCTGAAATTAAGCTATCCCCAACCGATGCACTGGTTGAAAAAAACATTGGATGGGTTTCCAACGAGTCGCCCACCACAGAAGGATCTACCGTATTTGTACCCACTTTGGTTGATAGGTATGGGACCAAGGAAGAAAATTATGCTTGGTTCAAAGTAGTTTCTACGCATCAAGTAGCCCATTTAGAATTTGGTAGCTTCATATTTGAGTTTGAAAGACAGTCAGGCCTTTTTGAAAATCTTCGCTTTGATCTTGAAACACGAAGGATAGAGACGCTAAAGGAAAAACAAAATAAAGAAAGTGCAGTCGGTGACGATGTAACTGACTCGGATTTTTCTGGGGATGAATTGAATGATGCGCATACAGGCTTGGAGAGAGCTTGGCTAACAGATATGCAAAGATTTTTTGATTTATTTGAAGATCGTACATTATCGCTTGATATTTTTACGGTAGTGGAGGATGGACGTCTTGATGCAAGAATTAAAAATGAATACCCCGGGATCAAGTCTTCATATACCCAGGTTCAAAGTGATTCACATGAAAATCGGCCTGATATAAAAGAACTTCCAGCTAGGGAGGCCATGGTTGAATTTATGGTGAGACTGAGTCTCCAACAATACGAAGGAGTCGCGGCCCCGTCAAAATACAATAAAGAAGCTTCTCAAATAGCACAAATTGCTCGTAGGGTTTTGGTGCCTGAGGCAACTGTTGAGGACACCGCGGAAGCAACCTTAAGGATATACGCAATCATTTCAGCCATACCAAATGAAGAAATACCCCCTGATGACTGGAACGATATGGATTTTGAGGATGAGGATGAGGAAGAGTATGTCGACCCTGAGGATATGGAGAACCTCTTACAACAGATAGGTATGGGTATGGAAATGGAACTTCGCCCGGAAGGCGAAGAAGAATATGAATCAACTCAAGAAGTGGAATACCGTGGGGACTTTAAACCTGAATTGGCTCAGTTGATGACCGAGTTAAGAATGCAGCAACAAGACGAGATGAGCCAAGGTCAAGGAGAACCCTTGACACAAGAACAACTTCAAGAGCTTTTGGAAAATAGTGCTGAACTCGATTTACAGGCGACTGAAGGCGAAATTCAAGAATCAAGTGGGATGTTCGCAGATAATATTATGAAGGAAGCTGGGGCTAATATGCCCCAGTCACCTGACGATTCGCAAGGGCCATTTGTTCACGTAGATGAAGATGGAGGAGAATTGGAACCGGCCGAACCGGAGACGTTTGTCTATGATGAATGGGATTTTAGGGCAGAAGATTACAAACCTAGATGGTGTGTAGTAAGGCAGAAAATGATGCAAGAGGGTGATCCGGCATACTTTGGTGCAACCCTGAACGAATATAGCACCTTAGTCACTAGGATCCGCAGACAATTTGAGATGATGGTCCCCGAAATGTTTAGGAAAGAAAGAAAACTGATAGACGGGGAAGATATAGATATTGATGATGTCATCGAGAATATGGTGGACATAAAAACTGGCTCCAGCCCAGATGAAAAATTTTACTGGCGACGAAATAAAGTTCAACGTGATGTGGCGGTCGCTTTCCTTTTAGATACCAGTGCTTCTACTGCAGAGGCCATAGATGAAGGCAAAAACAAACAAGATGACTGGGATGCTCCCGACGATCCAGTGGAATACATGGTTTGGTTGAGAACTAGGCGTGGGGAACAGATGAGGAGATCCTACAAAAGGATCATTGACATGGAAAAAGAATCTATGGTTCTTCTCATAAATGCTTTGGAGGCAATAGGAGACACCTATGGGATATATGGCTTTTCTGGGTATGGAAGGGAGAATGTAGAGTTTTATACCGTAAAAGATCTTCACGAGAGTTTCTCAGATAAGGTCAAACGTAGGATTGACCGAATCGCTCCTTTGCATGCAACAAGAATGGGCCCGGCGATAAGGCACGCAGCATACAAACTGGATAATATTGACGCAAGGACAAAAATACTGTTCTTGATTAGTGACGGTCGACCGCAGGATCGCGGTTATAGTAGGGAAGGGGTAGAAAAAGAATATGCTGTACACGACACCAAGAAGGCATTGGATGAAGCAAAAAGACAGGGGATTAACTCTTTTTGTCTAACTGTTGATAAGAATGGACACGATTACTTGAAGACAATGACTTCCGATATGGGATATGAAATATTGGACGATATTAATGACCTTCCAGAACGCCTGCTGGTTCTGTACCGACGATTGACTATGTAGAAACAATTGCCCTAGTTACTCAAATTAATTGCTATGTCATAATCTTTTGAATCTTGACCAGCATTTAAATTATTTAAACGGGTTAGAATTCTTTTTAGATCTAAAAGACCATGGTGATATCATGTTCCTGTGTTTGATAGGGTTCAATTCAACCTTACATCAAAAAATTAATTGAGTGCGTTTATAGAGAGAGGAAATCTATGTCGGAGGCTTCAAGGTTACTAGAACTGAAAAAACTTGGGCAGTCAGTTTGGTACGACAATATAAGTAGAGACCTTCTTCTATCCGGTGGTCTAAAAAAGATATTAGATTCGGGAGTTGTCGGTCTAACATCCAACCCTAGTATATTTGAAAAAGCAATTGCTTCTTCAAATATATATGATTCTGATATACAAAATATGAAGGATAAAAAATATTCTGACTTAGAAGTATTTGAAAAACTGGCAATTGAGGACATACAAAACACAGCCGATCTTCTGTCTGATACGTATAGATCAACCGAAGGGCAAAATGGGTACGTTTCCCTTGAAGTAAACCCACATCTGGCAAATGATACAAAGGGCACAGTAGACGAGGCTAAAAGGCTATATTCTGAAGTTGATCGGCAAAATTTGATGATAAAGGTTCCTGCCACTAAAGCCGGGATTCCTGCCATACATGAATTGATATCTATCGGCATTAGTGTCAATGTGACCTTGATATTTTCTGTGCAAATGTACGATCTAGTCAGAGAGGCCTATATTAGCGGCCTTGAGCAGTTTCATAAAAATGCGGCCGACCTCTCTAAAGTTACTTCAGTGGCTTCTTTTTTTGTTAGCAGGGTAGATACTGCCACCGACAAGAAAATACTGGAACAAGGATTCGCACCTGAAGGATTTTCGGGTCGTGCCGGAATCGCAAATGCCAAGATAGCATATGTAGAATTTGAGAAGACTTTTTCCTCTGACCGTTACCTCCAACTTCGAGATGCAGGAGCCAAAATTCAGAGACCTTTATGGGCTAGTACCAGTATGAAAAACCCCGAGATTCGGGATGTTTTATATGTTGAAAGTTTAATAGGCCCAAATACCGTAAACACTATGCCGGATGTCACGTTAAATGCATTTATAGACCACGGCATAGCTGAAACTACTATCAATGAAAACATAAATGATTCCTATGCGCATATGGAAAAACTGGCCTCAGCGGGTATAGACCTTAAAGAAATAACAGATACCTTACTTGAAGAAGGTGTTAAGGCCTTTGCAGATTCCTTTGACGAACTTCTGCAAAATATATCGCACAAGAGATCCATGCTGTCAGTGAGTTGATGATTATTTTGGATTATGTATTCTAAACAATATTTTTCCAATTGGGATGAAGACATACTATTAGATAGTATCGCTAAATTTTGGGAATCTGCCGAAAGATCAACACCCATAGATAATCACGCCTTTATGTCGAATTGGTTAGGGTGGTCACTCGGCTGCGATTGGACTTTAGATGAGAAAAGACAATATGTGGAACTTGCAAATGAAATTTGTGGAGAGGATTTCCAATACATATTGTTGGTCGGGGTAGGAGGTAGCAGTGCAGGTGCCAGAGCAATAGCTTCTTTAGGTGATAATTCTCCCAAATTTGTTTTTGTTGATTCTGTGCTTCCCTCTGTTGTTGAAAAAATAGCAGCTGAAGTCGGAAGCAAAAAAACCCTTTTGGTGATTTCTTCCAAATCAGGAACAACATTAGAAACCATCACACTTGCTAATTACTTTTTGGATAAACTGGGCGATTCACGAGAACCGGTGACATATAAAAAGAATGCCATTGCCATTACAGACCCTGGAACTTTCCTTGAAGAATTGGCTATCAAACAGAATTTCAGAAGTATTATCCGCGGCAAACCTGACATCGGTGGCAGGTTTGCCGAATTATCTTGCTACGGTTTGTTTCCAGCTTTACTTAATAGGACAGATATATCCGCAATTATTGATTCCGCCAACGAAATGGCATATTTATGCCGTACAGTTACCCTTGAAGACAACCCGGCAATACCTTTGATTGAATTCTTGCTTCAAAACTTAAGAGATGGCAGAGACAAACTTTATGTGTATTTGCCTGAATCACTAAGTAATTTCGCAATGTGGCTTGAACAATTGCTTTCTGAAAGTTTAGGAAAAGACGGTGTTGGGATTATTCCGTTCATCGGTGAGTCTGATTTGGTGTCTCCTTCACTAGATCTCTGTTCAGTCATGTATCAGGATTCATCAATGGAGGACACAGCAACTCGAAATCTCAGACAGTGCTTTGAAGACCATTCAATTCCCATATTTAATATAAAGGTAAATAAACCAGAGTCGTTTGGAGGGGAATTTTTTAGATGGAAAATGTCAGTGGTTTTAATGGCATATTCAATGAAGATAAACCCATTTGATCAACCTCAGGTACAGAGTTCTAAAGACAAAACCGGTGAGATTCTCGATTATTTCACTAATCATGGGAAATTGCCCCCTACTTGTTCAACTTTGACTCTCCCCGAATGGACAGCACAAATAAAAAATGATACCTACATCGCTGTATTACCCTTCCTACAAATCGGAGATGAAGATCAAGAGCTACTTTTCAATTTGGCCTCTAGAATGCGAAAGCTCACTAAAAGGCACGTGACACTAGCCATGGGGCCATCTTATTTGCATTCAACAGGCCAAATGCATAAAGGGGGACCGGAATCCGGGATGTATCTACAACTTTCTTCTGATAATGTGGGTGAAATTCCGATTGCGGGTGAGAAGTATGGATTCTCAACATTACTGGCAGCTCAGGCAGATGGTGACATGGAATCACTAGTGTCTTTGAACCGTCCGGTATGTCGAGTGAATCTCGGTAGCGATATCACCCAGGGATTAAATAAGCTTATAGCTCAATTTCAAACTTTATACGAACAATGAACGGCTATCTGCGGTTTAAGGCTTTGAGGGTTTTCCCCGTAATATTTCGGTATTCATCTAGTATTTCGTTATTTAGTAAGGAAGCTGGTCGTGACGTGTCCTGATAGTCTGCTCTGACATTTATATCGCCAAGATATTCCAAATCTAATTCTTTTGATATTTCTTCACCTGCACCTTGGCCGAATATTCCACCGGACATGTTTTCAACTACTCCTAACACATTGATCTGTAGCTTGCGAATCATATTTATGGAGCGCTTAGCATCAATTTTGGCCAGTTCCTGTGGTGTGGTAACAACTACGAAGCCATCCATTGTTAGAACTTGCATCACTGTTAATGGAGCATCAGAAGTGCCAGGGGGCATGTCTACAACTAAATAGTCAAGTTCCCCCCATTCGGTGGTTTGGAGCATTTGGTTGATAGCGTTATGGATCATCGGTCCTCGCCAAATTATCGCCTCATCCTCATTTTCCTGGAAAAATGACATAGACATAACTTTGACCCCAAATCTTTCTGGTGGGATCATTTTTTGTTCCCCACCGACTGTAGGATGCTCGGCAATCTTCATTGCTCGCACTACATTAGGGCAATCGATATCGACATCTAAAATACCAACGGTGGCACCGTCATTAGCTAGAGTCGCAGCTAAATTAACTGCAACGGTAGTTTTACCTACTCCACCTTTTCCACTGTATACTCCGATTTTATTTTTGATTCCTGATAATGATTCCTCAATTTGACGTTTCTGATCGAACTGACGTTTCATTGCTTCGATGCGAGCGCGTGCCTGAGCTGGGTTTTGTTGCGTCATGAAATTCTCCGCTAGTCTGCTTGTTACCGAACCCGTTACCTTGAAAAGAATGAGGTCTTCAATCGAGCCCGAGTAACCGTTTTCCTTCTTCGGTTATCATGTCAGGCGTCCAAGGCGGGTCAAATACAAGGTCAACATTTATATCTTCTATACCTTCCACCTCAGCTAGTCTCCACTCTGCCTGCTGGGCTATATAAGGTCCCATTCCACAACCGGCAAAGGTTAATGTCATGCTTACGTCGACATCACCCTCCGCCACTTCAACTCCATACACCAATCCCAAGTCCACAATATTCACTGGTATCTCCGGATCATAGACATCCCGAAGGGCTTCCAATACATCATCTTTTGTGACTGTTTCTGAATCAGGCATACTTCTTCCTTAATTTAGCGTACTCACTTCTTGACCTATTTAGTCCAGAATAAAGTTTATATTTTGAGTTCTTACAGTGTCAACAAACAACCGTAAGAAATTTTTACCTATCTGGGTTCTTCAGCAACTATTTTCTTTAAATCCAATATTTGGTCCCTGACAATAGCAGCCTTCTCAAACTCCAAATCTTTTGAAGCAGATTTCATTTGTAATTCAAGGTCCTTTATCAGGCGGACTAAATCTTCTTTGGGCAACTCCAGGCCATTAATAAGATTTTCCCGTGAGGGTTCTACTACTGACTTGACCCTTTCAGTAATATCTCTGATGGCCTTTCGGATGCCTTGAGGGGTAATCCCATTCTCTTCGTTGTAGGATTGTTGAATGAGACGCCTTCGTTCAGTTTCTTCTATGGCATTTTTCATTGAATCTGTCATCTTATCGGCATACATAATCACTTTTCCATCGATATGTCTAGCGGCCCGTCCGATAGTTTGTATTAGGGAGGTCCTAGACCTTAAATAACCCTCTTTGTCTGCATCTAATATGGCTACCAAACTTACTTCAGGAAGATCTAGGCCTTCTCGTAATAGGTTTATGCCCACGAGTACATCGTATACACCCATTCTCAAATCTCTTAATATTTCACTTCTTTCAAGAGTATCGATTTCAGAGTGCAAATATTGGGTTCTTATTCCAGATTCCTTCAAATAATCCGATAATTCCTCAGACATTCTTTTTGTTAAGGTTGTTACCAGAATTCTTTCCCCTTTCTTCACTCTAGTGTCAATTTGGTCTAACAGATCATCAATCTGGCCAGTTACTGGTTTAACTTCAATAAAAGGATCTAGAAGCCCAGTTGGCCTTATTACCTGTTCGGCTGTAGCCGAGCTGTTTTCCATTTCATACGGACCTGGGGTAGCTGACACAAAAACTACCTGACTTACCCTTTTTTCGAATTCCCCAAAATTTAAAGGTCTATTGTCTAGTGCAGATGGGAGCCTAAATCCATATTCCACTAGGGTTTCTTTCCTAGATTGGTCACCACGGTACATGGCCCTGAGTTGAGGAAGAGTCATGTGAGATTCATCCACAAAAAGAAGAAAATCATCTGGAAAATAATCTAATAAGGTATACGGTGTGCTCCCCGCTGCCCTTTGGGCAAGATGCCTTGAATAATTTTCCACCCCAGCACAGTAGCCTGCGATTTCCAGCATTTCGAGATCATATTTTGTTCTGGATTCCAGCCTCTGAGCTTCCAGCAGCTTATCTGAAGATTTAAGATGTTTCAGATGTAACTCGAGTTCCTCCCCAATATCCCTAATCGCCATTCGTAGTTTTTCTTTGGAAGTAACAAAATGTTTTGCTGGATATATTTCCACATACTCTTTCTCACTTAATATTTCTCCAGTTAATGTATCTAGGTGAGTTATTTTCTCAACTTCGTCTCCCCAAAATTCAATTCTGATACCAAGTTGCTCATAGGCAGGTAATATTTCTACAGTGTCGCCTCTTACTCGAAATCGCCCTCTTGCTAAATCATAGTCATTTCTTTCATATTGCATATCGACTAATTTTCTAATTAAATCTCTTTGGTTTTTGGATTCTCCTTTTTTTACAGATGCTACAAATCCTTGGTATTCCTCAGGAGCACCCAGCCCAAATATGCAGGAAACAGAGGCAACGATCAGCACATCCTTCCGGGTTAACAGTGAACGGGTCGCTGAATGCCTAAGTTTATCCAGCTCTTCATTGATATCAGCATCTTTTTCAATGTATGTATCAGTTCTGGGTACGTAGGCTTCTGGTTGGTAGTAGTCGTAGTAACTTACAAAGTATTCGACGGCATTTTCAGGAAAAAATTCTTTGAATTCAGTAGCCAATTGGGCAGCCAAGGTTTTGTTATGAGCGATCACAAGGGTTGGTTTTTGAATTTTTTCCACTATACAGGCCATAGTGAAGGTTTTACCGCTTCCTGTAACCCCTAGCAATGTTTGTTTACCAAAACCCTTAGATATGCCTTTGGAAAGTTGAGAGACAGCGGTGGGCTGATCTCCGGTTGCAGTAAAGTCAGCGGATAATTTAAATTCTGGCATATACCTTCCAGTTACTTAACTACTAGTGACCAAATTGTTTCCTCAGAACCTCGGCCGTATGGAGTTCCATCGTAATCTCCGGCAATTTCTTCTATTCTGAAACCACAATATTCGAAAAGGTAACGTGCTTCATTGGTATAAAGGTATTTCAAGGTGAAATCTGCATACCGTTTAGATATCAAGTGGTTATCAATATGTTCAGTTATAGAAATTTGAGTATGTAGCAATTGGTTATGGCGGTCAAATTCTGTTCGGTGATGCAAGGATCGGTAACCATTGCCTTTTTTGTGCCTTGAATTCCTCAGGTGGTAAAAGATGTCAGGTCGTTGGTCAAATAAATCCCTACTAGGTACAAAAAGCGTGATAATTAAATGGGCACCTGGTTTAAGATGATTTCTAAGAGAGTTTAAAGCTTTAATCTGATCTTCTACTGTCAAGAGAGATTGGAAACCTCTATACGGGAAAATCACTAGGCTGAATTTCTGGGACAGTTCCAAGGTGCGAACATCTTGCCTGATAATTTTGATTGGGACTTTGGTACTTGCCGTTTTGGTTTCAAGCCTTTCAATCATTCTTTGTGAAGAATCTATACCCGTTATGGTCGCTCCATTTTCCATTAGAGGAATGGTGATTCTTCCTGTACCGCACCCAATCTCTAATATATTGCCTTTGATACCGGACGCTTTTTGGAGGTAGAAATTGATGTCATAATCCACGAATGAGTACACCTCATCATATATATCAGCCCATGAATCATAATCTGTGTTCATCTATTGGTGATGTTTTCCAGAGCCATACGGATTTTTTCTTCGGTACTTAAATTCTCAGAATTAATGGAACCAATGGCTGCTCTTGCTTCCTGTATCGAGTAACCTAACGCTGTTAAGGAATCAAATACATCATCTAGTTCACCCGAATCATTTGGGATAGACCAGGTTTGTTCCATTTTGCCTTTTAGCTCAAGTAAAATACGATTGGCTGTTCTGTTACCAACACCAGAGACAGATTTAAATGCATTAACATCTTCTGAAGAGACTGCTGCAGCTAGAGATGCAGCGTCAAACGTTGATAGAATTGCCAATGCCAGCCGAGGTCCTACGCCACTAATTGTTATTAGAGTATCAAAGGCATTTCTGTCATTTTCTGTTATGAAACCGTACAGGGTTATAGAATCCTGTCTCATCTGTAAAGAAGTTAGAATTTTTACTTCACTCCCTAGGTTCCCTATGTTTTCTACCGTAGTTACAGGGGCACTTATTCTTAAAGTAATTCCGGCCATCTCCACGTCTACGTACTCACTTCCTTTGGAAATTAGTCGGCCTGTTACTGCCGATATTAATGTGTTCACCATGTGGAACTCCCTATTAAATCATCTAGCATGTGAGAGTTAATATGACATATTGCTACGGCTAAGGCATCTGTGACATCATCAGGGCCCTGTATGTCCCTACCACCCAGCAGTAAGCTCACCATTTCACTCACCTGTTCTTTGGAACTACCCCCATAATTTGTCACAGATTTTTTCACTTCTTGTGGGGCATATTTAAACACTGGGATATCCTTCTGTGCTCCGGCAATAAATACGACGGCTTGCGCCTGTCCGATAGCAATCGCTGTTTTAGGGTTTTTAGAGACAAAAGGCTCTTCTACCGCGATTGCATCGGGTTGGTTTTCCTCTATCGCTTTTTTAACAGCCTCAAACAGCTGTGCCAATCGGTTCTCTAGAGGGTCCTTTCGCCTCGGGGTAATTAAACCATGATAAGGCGAATTCAAATCCCCTGAAATTGAATCAACGACACCTAGACCCATTTTAATGGTCCCAGGGTCGACACCCAGAACTCTCATTTAAATCCTAATGTTAACTTGCTTTAAAATTGTCCAACGCATCTTCAGGAAAATCAGCATTTGAGTAAACTTTTTGCACATCATCCAAGTCCTCTAGCGAGTCGAGGAGTCTGAGTGTTTGAATGGCTTTTTTACTATCTAACATTATTGTATTGTTGGGTATCATCGACAGTTCCGTTGATGATACTTTTGCTTCACTGTTAGTCAAGGTAGAGCGAATGTTTTCCAGACTGGTTGGCTCAGAGTAGACATGTAATGTTCCATCGTAGGTTTCGAAATCGTCGGCTCCAGCATCAATGGCGGCTAACGCTAAATTTTCTGCGTCATTTGCCTCGACATCCACGACAATGACTCCTTTCTGTTCAAATTGCCAAGCGACGGCTCCATTCTCAGCCATATTTCCGCCTGCTTTCGAAAGGGTTGATCTAATGTCTGACACAGTTCTATTTTTGTTATCGGTTAGTGTTTCAACCATTATCCCTATCCCGCCGGGGCCGTAGCCTTCGTAGACTATTTCAGCCATTGCAACCCCCTCACTTGACTCTCCAGTCCCACGTTTTATCGCCCTATCAATGTTGTCTGCTGGCATATTGTTATCTTTGGCTATTTGGATTGCCATCCTTAGACGGAAATTCATTTCTAAGTCTCCGCCTCCTTGTTTGGCAGCCACTATAATTTCCTTGGACAGTTTGGTAAAAAGCTTTCCGCGTCTTGCATCTGTAATAGCTTTTTTGTGTTTTATGGTTGACCATTTCGAATGCCCAGACATTTCTCTCAACCTCTGTTATATATGATGATAATTCATTGCTTTAGTTGTTTTTGTACCTAGGTCTCGCATTTTATCACTAAGATTGAGCTCACATCTCTATCTTGGATCGAAATTCTGCTTTCCCCTTTATTTGAAGGTTTAACTTGAACGTGGCTCCGGCTAGAGGACCATTGATAGATAAATCGTCTCCTCCGGCGCTAGTGACGAAAATGTCCTCATAGTCATCACCCCCAAAAGTGGGGCAGGATACTTTTTTGACTTCAAAGATAATCTTGTCTATTTCCCTTCCTAAGCTGTCATACCTATAGAGGGCCCACCCGTCCCAACGCGCAGACCATATACAATCTTCTGCATCTACCGTTAAGCCATCTGGCACACTGCCATCATCAGGTGTAGATACTATGACTTTTCCTTTTCCAATCCTAGAGGAGTCAGGGTCAAATTCGTATTTAGAGATTGTTCTTCTAGTAGAATCAGTATGATAGACATATTTGAGATTGTCGGAAAACCCGAGACCATTACTAATGCCTGCATCTTCAATCATTAATGAAATCTTTCGATCTCGATTTAATTTGTATAAAGACCCAGGTTTATCGGCACTCGGCATGGTTCCGCAGAAAATGCTTCCATCCGGAGTTGCGATGACGTCGTTAAATCTGGAATGTTCTTCTCCATCAATACCTTCCAAAACAGTAGTTAATTGGCCATCTTTCAAAATTTTCACTGTGCCTTTTTCCATAAAAAGTAACAACCCACCATCTTCTTGAATTGTAAAACCGCCTATCTGTCCTGATTGGAAAATCTTGTTGGCCACCCTATTTTGAGGATCATATTTGTAAAGGCACCCGTTTGGTATGTCGACCCAATATAAAACTCCTTCATCAGGGTGCCACAGAGGTCCTTCGCCGGTGATACATTGGTAATTGGCAACCATATCCATGTGCTTATTCCTCTGCGTTTTCTCAATTTGCATTTTGTATTAGGGTATAGATATAAATTTACATTGAATAGCTTTTCATTAAATAGTTCTTGCAGACTCAGTTATGATCTTAAACATTTTAAAATCTACGAGGCCCCGCCAGTGGATAAAAAATCTAATGGTATTTCTGCCATTGTTGTTTTCTGCTAATGAGTCATGGACTTTTAATAATATCCAATCTTTCTTTGAACTTTTTCTAAACGCAACGGTGATTTTTATTGCTTTCGTGTTTGCCAGTTCGTCGGTTTACCTTTTCAATGATGTGCTGGATAGAGACAAAGATGTTTTCCACCCGGAAAAAAAATTGAGGCCTATCGCTTCAAGAGTGGTATCTTTCAAGGTAGCATTACTGTTCGCTATTTTGTTTTCATCGGTAGCAATAATAATTTGTGTTGTCCTTTTGTATGACACAGTGATCTATATTTGTGCCTATCTTGTTCTTATGGCCATATATTCACTTTTATTACGGGGCATCATTATTGTTGACGTAGTGTCCATTTCTGTTGGGTTTGTAATACGGGTCTTGGTGGGTGCCATTGCGATAAATGTCCCAGTTTCCATATGGCTTTATATTTGCATGGCATTAGGAGCAATGTTTATGGCATTGTCGAAAAGATATGCTGAATTCATCGCTTTAGAAGAGGGCAGCTCTTTGACTAGAAAATCACTGCCAGTATATTCCAAATTAGTTTTGCAACGCACAACTTATGTTTTTTTGATCGGGACGATTTTTGCTTATAGTTTATATACTGTGAACGCCGGTAATTTACCCTCAAACAAGTTGATGGTTTTGACGGTTCCATTGGTGATTTTTGGTATGCGCAGGTATCAGATTTTAGTGAATCAAAGAGGTTTTGGGGAGAGGCCAGAGGAAATCATAACAAAAGATTTTATTTTAAGAATATGTGTTTTGACATGGCTTTTACTGGTGCTGATTTTATTAACCATATTTAGATGATATTTATTTCTTGTCTAACGACAGATCTGCCAGCCAGTTAACTAGGTCATCGTGGGTGTCATCCCGTTTCAGAGCCTGGTGGATCGTTGCCTTCAAAAGACCGATGGGAATACCCACGTCAAAATGCTTATCTTGAAATAAGTAACCTTTGCATCCCAAGTGTGGTATCAGGGCTCCGATAGCATCTGTTAGTTGTATCTCACCTAAGGCACCTTCGTTCGAATTTTCTATGGCTTGGAATATTTGAAATGGCAGAATGTATCTTCCCACAATGGCTAAATCTGACGGGGCTTTCTTTAAAGAAGGTTTTTCGACTACACCGGTGATATCGCGTATTTTGCCCTTCTGGTCATTTGTAGCAATAATGCCTAGGCTGGAAATGGCCTCAGGGGCCACTTTCTTTATAGCCAGCACAAGCTCATTTCCATCGGCATGAATAGCACACAATTTTTTTAGAGTCGGGTTATTTCCTAGAATCAAATCATCAGGAAGCAAAACAGCAAATGGATTTTTCCCGACCATTTTTTTTGCCATTAGGACAGCGTGGCCTAGTCCTAGAGGGGTTTCTTGAATAACAAAATCCATTTCCACTATATGCGAAATTTCTTCTATCTTATTTAGTGATTCAATATCACCTTTACTTCTCAGAGCATCAACGACTACATCATGGCAACTAAAGTAGTTTTCTATTATGTCCTTTTGATTTTCAGATATCACAAATATAATTTTTGTTATTCCTGAATTGATGGCCTCCGCGACACAGTAGTGAAGTGAAGGTTGATCCAAGACAGGGATCATGGCCTTTGGAATCGACAGCGTGGCAGGTAAGAACCGAGTTCCTAGCCCAGCTACTGGGATTACGGCTTTTTCTATGTTCATAAAGAAGGCCTTTTCAATAATGATTAACTTGCCAATGCTGAGATATCTTTACCTTTGTAAATCGATTTTAGTATTGGGTCACTTAAACTCATGCCAGCAAAGAAAATAAGGAATAAAATGCCCGTTACTATAAGAACATTCGGGGCATTGTAGACATCAGCTAGGTATCCGTAGCCTAAATTTGCAAATGCCATAACTCCTCCAGCATGAAGTATGTAAAGGCTCGTAACTCGCCCCCTCAGCCTGTCTGGAGTAACAAGTTGAACATAGGTTGCTGTTAAGGCCATAAAAACCGATTCAGTTGCTCCCATTATTAGTGTGGAAGCGAATGCCATTGATATATCGAAGGAGAATCCAAGTAATAAAGGAGAGATACCACTAGAGACACCCATTATCAGCAATATCAAACCTTTCTGCTTATCGTTTCTCACACCGGCTAATAGAAAAGTTCCTGCAGCTGAGCCGATTCCGAATGACACGACGAGAATGGCCAGCATAGTTTCATCAACTGATGATAGACGGTTTTTTGTAAAGCCGGGTAAGATAGAATCGAAAGACATAGCAAGAGCACAGTGAAAAGCAACAAGTATTATAAAAACCGCAACTACTCTACGCGTATAGACGTAATTGACGCCTTCCCAAATCCCCTTAAAGAGATTTGTTTGGCTTGAAATTTCACCAATAGAGTTGCTTTTGACTTTCAAAATCAGGTAAATGGAACCAATCCCAAAAATAATACTACCTATCAAAAACTCGAAAGTTCCAAAAGTGATAGTTTGTGATACCCCGGAAATTATTAAAATTGACATTCCTATTACTCTCGAACCATGTCTGGTGGCTGAGTTCAGCGTGATTGCGTTAAGGAGATCTTCTCTCGGTACCAAATTTGTTATTAAAGAAACAATGGAAGCCTCTTGTGTAGTTCGACAACTTCCCGCCAAAAAAGCGAGAACACATAGGTGCCATAACTCGAGCCATCCTATAAGTGACAGTGCAGCGGCACAGGCAACAGTGGCTACTCCTAGAATTTGAGTGTAGATTGTAAGTTTTCTTCTCTCGATTCGATCAGCTAAAAATCCCCCAAATGGAGAGGCAACCAAAAAGGGAATCATGGAAGCAAACGTGAACCATCCAACCATCGCGCTCTGGTCAGATCGTTCCAGCACAAACCATTGACTGGCAATAAGGAAGGTCCATGCACTAGCTCCACCTAAGGCGCTGGCCCCCCAGGTATACGCATAATCTTTGTGCCGCAAGGCGGCGAAATGAGGTATATTTCGCAAGAATTACTCCTGGAAGATTCCCATCATGGCTGAGGGAATAAATTCCAATTCAGGTGATGAAAAATGATTTATTTGTGGAGATAGGGGGAATCGAACCCCCAACCTCGGCATTGCGAACGCCGCGCTCTCCCGTTTGAGCTATATCCCCTTTTCACTATAAGTAGACGAAATCGTATCAACGTGACTATTTTGGTGTCAATCACCTTTTGAAGATACAGTAACCAATCAGAAAAATACTGTAAATTGTGGTTCCCACAAACTTGCTTGGCATACTGTTATAATCGCGCCAATTTTAAAGCCTATATTAGTTATTGACTAGCGTTTTTGGGAGGTGTTGAAATGCCTTACGAAGAACTTAACAAAGAATCTCTGCTTTGGATGTATGAGACCATGGTGATGATTCGCCGTTTCGAGGAACAATCTAGGAGAGAAGCGGATGCTGGAAAATTACGGGGTATGCATTCTTCAATAGGGCAAGAAGCAGTTCCAACAGGCATATGTGCTCACCTGAATGAAAAAGATTATGTCCTTGGCACCCATAGAAGCCACCATCATTGTATAGCCAAAGGTCTTGACCTAAATGAAATGATGGCTGAACTGTTAGGCAAGTCTACGGGTACGGGAAAAGGAAAAGGTGGCACTATGCATATAGCAGATATAGACAGGGGTATGCTTGGTGCTAATGGAGTTGTAGGTTCAAATATTCCTGTAGCAACTGGTGTGGCATTGACTGCGAAGGTAAAAGGAACAGATCAGGTCAGCGTTGTTTTTTTTGGAGATGGTGCCTCAAGTCAGGGAGTTTTGCATGAATCTATGAATCTTGCAGGCATTTGGAAATTACCGGTTATTTTCGTATGTGAAAATAATCGCTACGCTGAAGCGACTCCCTTTGAATATTCAGTGGCAGGTGGCTCAGTCGCCAATCGAGCTGATGGGTATGGGATTCCAGGAGTAACGGTAGATGGGCAGTCAGCCTTGGATGTTTATGAGGTGGGTAAGGAGGCAGTGTCAAGAGCTCGTATGGGTGAAGGTCCCACGTTGATCGAGGCTCAGACGTACAGATATCAAGGTCATTTTGGTGCCGATGATCCTCTAGGTTATAGGAGTAAAGAAGAGCAAGAATATTATATGTCACGTGACTGTATCCTAACGTTACAAAAACATATTTTAGATGGTGCTTATGCTGATGAAACCCACCTGGAAACTATAGATAAGAAATGTATAGAAGCAGTTAATATAGCCACCGAATTCGCTAATAACAGTCCGTTTCCAAACCCTGAAGAATTGGTCACAGACGTATACGTGACCTACTAACTCAAATAGGAGATAAATTAAATGACACAGACACAAACAGTCAGACAAATAAGTTTCATACAAGCCATTAACGAGGCTCTAAGGCAAGAAATGGACAGAGATCCTGATGTTATTGTCATGGGAGAGGATATTGCAGGGGGTGGAGAACGGGAAGATTTCCAAGATGCTTGGGGTGGACCGATGAGATTGACCAAAGGGTTGGTAAATGATTTTGGTCGTTTGAGGGTGAGAGATACCCCAATATCAGAAGCAGGATTCGTTGGGGCGGGAGTAGGAGCCGCTGCTTCAGGTTTGAGACCGGTTGTGGATTTAATGTATGTGAGTTTTTACGGCGTATGTGCTGATCAGATCACTAATAATGCCGCTAAAATGCACTATATGTTTGGTGGAAAAGTTAAGGTTCCATTAACCATAATGACAGGAATAGGGGCCGGCACGAATTCAGCCGCTCAACATTCCGAAACCCTCTATTCCATCTTCACTCACTTTCCTGGTCTTAAATGTGTTGTCCCTTCAAACCCACATAATGCTAAAGGGCTGATGACCGCAGCCATTAGAGATGATGACCCAGTAATTGTGTTCAATAATCGGCAGCTTATGGGATTAAGATTTGAAGACCATGTTCCAGAGGAATCCTATATTGTTGAAATTGGTAAATCAGAAATTAAAATGCAAGGGGAAGACATAACCTTGTTGGGTATTGGTTACACTACACGGGTGTGTATGGAGGCCGCGGGCCTGTTGAAAGAGCGGGGTTATTCAGTTGAAGTGTTAGATTTACTATCTCTTTCTCCTATGGATGAAGATGCGATACTTTCCTCGGTAAAAAAGACTAAGAAAATCGTTATTGTAGATGAAGATTATCCAAGATGTAGCATTGCCACTGATATCTCTGCTTTAGTGGCTGAAGAAGCTTTTGATTATTTGGATGCACCACCGAAAAGGGTAACTCCTCCACACACTCAAGTGCCATACAGCCGACCCCTGGAAGCCCTATTCGTACCTACCACGGAGAAGGTTGTAGCCGCTGCATTGGAAGTACTGGAATAGGAGATTCAATATGGCAATTCCGATAGTCATGCCGAGGTTGGGTGACTTCATGACAGAAGGCATCGTGACGAAATTTACCAAAACATCAGGGGATAATGTATCTCAAGGTGAGGTTATAGCCGAAATTGAAACCGAAAAGGTAAATTATGACTTAGAAGCAACTAATTCGGGTGTGTTTCACCCAGTTGTTCATCAAGGGGCAACAGTACTGGTAGACGATGTCATGGGTTACTTGCTTGAGGAAGGAGAACTTCCGCCAGAACCTCCGAAGGAACCCATTAGGACGTTGACGACCGAGAATATTTCTCAAAATGTTGATTCTCCGAGACCAAGAACACCAAACATAAAAGGGAATGCTATACCTTCTACTCCAGGTGCTCGGAAACTTGCAGCTAAATTGGATATAGACCTTGCTGACATAATCCCGACTGGTCCGAGAGGCCGGGTTGTCGAATCAGATGTCAGAGCCATAGCAGAGGGTTCGGTCTCATCAAAACCTTCATTGCCTCCAGGATTGCCAAGACCGATATCTGAAACCCCTTTAGAAGGTATGAGGAAAACCATTGCAGCCCATATGAAAAATAGTTTGGCAAATACCGCCCAGTTGTCCTATTTTCTTGATGTAGATGTGACTGAGGCTCAGAATATAAGGCGTGAGCAAGGTCTGGGTATGACTGAGGTTTTAATAAAAGCTACTACTGAGGCGTTGATTCGAGTTCCCGCCCTAAATAGCGTTCTATTTAATGATGTAATTGTGAAATTTGATCGGGTGAATATAGCTTTTGCGGTGGCATTGGACGACGGCTTGGTTGTCCCGGTGATTCGAGAAACTAACTCAAAAAATATCAGAGAAATAGCTGGGGAAGTAAAAACTCTTGCTGACGCTGCTAAAGACGGTATTTTGGGACCGGATGATTTCATGGGAGGGACTTTCACGATATCAATACTCGGATCGGTAGATGGGTTTACCCCTATATTGAACCAATCACAGGTAGGGTTGCTCGGTGTCGGTAGATCACTTCAGAAGCCTATTGTCAAAGATGGCCAAATTGTCATAAGAGAGATGATGACTTTGAGTCTGACTGGCGACCATCAAGTTGTGGATGGGGCTGTGGCTGCAAGTTTTTTCAGGAGACTTCAGCGCTTGATTGAAAGCCCTTCAAAGTTATTTGCTTAAAAAATAGGGAATACCACTGCTGGTTCGTACATGGAATTGCCAATTGCCAGCACGGAAATAATTATTGAAACCGCAAAAAGTATGAGTAGGGGCAACCTGGCTTTTTGCCCAATGTAGGGTATTTTCAATTTATGTGAGTGTTGGGTTGTTCTTGGATGATAAGCTAAAAAGTACCCCGAACCTAATCCAGCAATAAATCCGCCAATGTGTGCCCAATTATCGACAGCTGGGAATACGAATCCAAAGGCTAGATTCACTAAAGCTAATATAATTAAACCATTTAAAGTTTGCTTGCCAGATTTCCCTAAAACCTCTTTACGTATGTAAAAAAAAGAAACTAAGCTACCCAAACAACCAAAAATGGCCCCGCTTGCCCCAGCGCCGACGACCCCATTTTCAATGTTCAGATAGCTGGTGGTACTACCAATTATGCCTGTCACTAGAAAAATGGTAATGAAGTTTCGGTGCCCGTACAGCCGCTCTGTCATGCCCCCCATGATGACTAAGCTAATGGAATTTATTGCTAGATGGGAGGCACCAACGTGAAGGAAAATCGCGCTTGCTAGTCGCCAATATTCACCCGACCAGATTAAATAGGAGTCAATTGCCCCAAATTTGCGAAGGCTAGAGGGATTTGTACTATTCCCGGAGATTTCCAGTAATATCCAGAGAATTACATTGATAGATGCTATTGAGTAGACAAAAACTGGTTGTCTGGGAGGTCCTGTTAAGTTTAATCGCACAGTGATTGACTATGAGAAGTCCAAAGCCATTAAATCTTGGTAAGTTTCTCTTCTTTTTATTATCCGGGAACCCCCATCGGAAACCATTATAATTTCGGGCCTAGGGTTCATGTTGTAATTACTTGACATGGCTATGCAATAGGCCCCTGAAGCTGGTATTGCAACTAAGTCTCCTGAATCCAATATCGGCAGTGAAACATCTTTCACGAGAATATCACCTGTTTCACAATACTTTCCGGCCAAAGTCACGGTCTCAAAATGAGTGCGGGACATTTTATTTGCTGCAACAGCTTCATATTGAGCCTCATACAAAGCAGGTCTAATGTTATCCCCCATTCCTCCATCTAACGATACATAGGTTCGAACATTTGGAATTACTTTTGTTACACCCACTGTGTATATAGCTACCCCTGCTCGCCCAACGATCGACCTGCCTGGTTCTATTATCAGTTCAGGGTAGTCAATTCCTAAATCGTCGCATTTGGTTTTCAGCATGGATGTAATAACGTCCGCATAGCCGGCTATAGATGGTGGTAATTGTCGCTGTAAATATCCGATTGCAAAGCCGCCGCCGGGGCTAAATTTTTTCAAATCTAAACCTTGATGTAAAAATGGTTTTAAATAATCAAAGACAGTATCAATGGCATTGGAATATGGTTCTAATTCGAAGATTGGCGAACCAAGATGGAAATGGATTCCTTGAAGTATAAGGTGGCTAGAATCTAGAGCCTGTTTAATAGCTACACTGCTTTCTCCGGTCTCTATTGAGAAGCCGAATTTAACGTCCAATATACCAGTCGTTGTATGTGCGTGGGTGTGGGCATCAACAGAAGGAGACAATCTGAGCATTATCCCTTGATTAGCATTTTTAGATTTGGCAATATTATTTAAGATGTCTAGTTCTTGAAACCCATCGACCACGATGGTCCCGACTCCTAGATCAATGGCTTCAGAAAGTTCTTGGGGAGTTTTATTATTTCCATGGAAATACATTTTGTTGCTAGGAAACCCTGCAGCATGAGCCACTGCTATTTCTCCTCCAGAAACCACGTCGAGGGAAAGATTTTCTTCATTGGCTATTTTTGCCATTGCAAGATTGAGAAACGCTTTTGAGGCATAAGCAACCGAGGTTTTAGGATATCTAGAAGTAAATTCACCCACAAAAGTTTGGGCCATGCTTCTTATTGTTTTTTCGTCGTACACATAGAGTGGGGTGCCGTGAGCTTTTGCGAGAGAAAGCACGTCGCATCCACCTATTTCAAGGACTCCTTCAGAGTTGATTTTTGTGCCCATAGGAAAAACGTCGATATTTGAGAAATTCACAGAGTGTCTCCTGTTTACTGAACTATTCGGTAAATGTTACCGGTTTGTTCGATTCTTTTCTCTTCGACCAGTTTATTTATATGGGCCTGTATCTGTCTTCTTGCTGTATTATGAAGACCGGGGTGTATGTCTTTGTATATTGCATTGAATATATCGTCCATAGAATCTTTTCCGGAAGTAATTAACTCTAACATTTGTATTTCACGTTGGTGTCTGTGCTCAATTAATTCGTGAATTTTTTCTATCGGAGTATCTATCTCTGGTCCATGCCCCGGACATATTTTTTTAATGTCATAATTCAACATTTTGTGTAGGGATTTGATATAAGAGGTCATATCGCCCTCGTCGGGTGAAATGACTGTTGTCCCCAAGCCTAAAATGTTATCCCCTGTGAAAAGGACTTTATCTTCTTCCAGATAGATACATAGACTTCCCATAGTATGGCCAGGAGTGTGGATAAAATATAAGGTGGTATCCCCTAAATCCAGTTTTTCTCCATCCTTAGGAGTTAGGTCTACTGTAGCTGACGATTCTTTTTCAATAGCAATTTTTTCTACTGATGTAGATATAACTGGAGCTCCCATTTGCTCACCTAATTCTTGGGCTCCACCAATGTGGTCACTGTGCCTATGAGTCAATATTATTCCAGCTATTTCCGGTTTCCCTTGTGATTCCCAAACTGAAATATGTTCTTGGATTTCTTCCGGTTTGCCATGTGCAGTGTCTATATAGACAGATCTGTTTTTTCCACTGACCAGAAATACATTTGGAGGATATACTCCTCCGTATTTGAAGGGATCTGGCTCGTTCTCGCCAACTACTATTTTGGTTATTCTGTCTGTGATTTTCATTTTTTGTCCTTTTTTCCTAACCTGGTAATTTCACAGTACAAACCTTTCGAGTTTCAGCACAACAGAACCATATGTCACCATCGTAAATGGTCATACCGTGTATTTCAGGTTCAGGAATATGAATTTCGCTTTGGACTTCGCCATTGTCTGGGTTGATTTTATATATTTTGCATTCCTGTGTGTCAGCAAGCCACATATTTCCATTATCTATGAACAGCCCGTGAGGTCTTACTCCAGGGGTAGGAATAGACCGCTTCACTTCCATACTTACGGGATCCAACAAGAATGCTTGTTGGGCTGGTGGGACAACAACCCACATATTATTTTGGTCTACCCACTCCATACCATGCGCTCCAGTTATTTGAGGGTTTTCTGAAGAGCCATATTGGGTAACTATGCCTTTTCCAGGTGTGTCAAATACAGCTGCCGTACTGCCGTCCATATTCAATTGGTAAAGCTCAGCAGTGTATGTAGAGGCAACCCAAAGAAATCCCCCTCCTTTTGTTATTCCGCTGGATTTAGAGGTTTCCGTATCAAAATTTTCTATGATTGAACCGTCGATATAGGACAATTTATAAATATGATCGTTACCTTGATCGATCGCCCAAAGCCCATCAGAATCCGCTTGTAAACCATTTGGCTGAGGGCCAGGGTGAATCCATTTTACTTCTGCCTGCATTGATGTTTCCTTTCTAGGTGTGGATTTGAATTTTATGCTAGTAATCTTCCTACTTAATGAGGTATTTTAGTATTGATTAGAAAGTTTGTTAAATTATTGACATGAATAGGAAGGAATGCTAATCTCAATTTATACATGATTAGCTAGGGAAATTGTACCTGTTTGGTCAAAAAAAGGAGTGGAGGGAAATATGTCTGATTCGACAGTTTATTACATGGACGCACATTCAGAATCTACTGAGACTGCGTTGGCAGCAAAAATGATCACAGTTTTTGATGCCGCAGGTTTAGATGAGATGATAAAGCCAAACGATATTGTGGCTATAAAAGTCCACTGCGGAGAATGGAATAACTCTGCATATTTAAGACCTCTTTATGCTCGACAATTGGCCGATAGGATAAAAGAGTTGGGTGGTCGCCCATTTGTCTGCGACACAACTACTTCCTCCTACTCACCATGGGGCTCGAGGACTTCGGAGATAGATATATTGCTGACAGCAGAAAGGAACGGTTATAGCTCAGCCACATTGGGCTGCCCTTTCATATGTGCTGATGGCTTTATCGGTACTAGTGATTTTGTCGTTGACATACCAGAGGGATACCTCCTTAAAGAGGCTTATGTTGCTCAAGCCATCGCAGCTGCCGATGCGCTAATTGCACTAACCCACTTCAAAGGACATAGCATGGGAGTCATTGGTGGTGCCCTAAAGAATCTGGGTATTGGGGCACAATCCAAGAGAGGTAAATTCAATGTCCATATGGGTGGCCACCCAACCTATGGATTAGGGGCAGCTGGAGTTTTCCATCCGGAGAACTTCAAAGGAAAGGCAAATACGCCAGATTGGGAAATTTTGGAAGATTGCTGTCCTTTCAATCTCTATCACATAAACGAAAATGATGAATTGGAATGGGAAGGCGATAAGTGTGCAAATTGCCTGGGTTGTTTCGGAGTCATGGGGCCTAGGGGATTGATGGATATTCCTCCTGTTCAGTTTGATGCTGTTGACGCAGCTATTGCCGATGCCTGTCTAGGGGTAGAGAAAGCAGTAGGTAGAGATAAAGTAGGTTATATAAATATGGCCTTGGATGTATCGCCTCGCTGCGACTGTGCAAATCACGCCGATGTCCCTATTGTTCCCCATCTTGGCGTTTTCGCTAGTAAGGATGCTGTAGCAATTGATATGGCTTGTGTAGACAAGGCTAGGGAAGCTGAAGGCATAAAGGGATCTGCGGCTGAAATGATGGAAGCTCATCATGCCGGAGATAAAAAATTCGAGGCTGCTGCTGCAACATTCCATGGCCAAAGTGAGGTTACCAGCATTAACACTGGGCATGAGATAGGACTAGGTAGTAGGGAATATGAACTAATTGAATGTGAACCAGATAGCCCAGAGCGCTTCAGGTTCCCTTACGATACAAGGCCAAGCAGGCAAAGGTTCGGCGAAAGATTTGAAAAGTTCCAGCCGTTTCCTTACGACAAGCACGATGGGAAAGGCTTCAACCGATTGGATGTTGTTGACCTGGACAAAGTGAAGCATCACTATGAGGATTCACCGGAAATAACTGAAGTAAGTGAATCAATTCATGCTGATGGCGACGACTAAGGCACTTCACTGTCTTTAGGAGTTGAATACGAAAAGGGCGACCACCTAGTGGCCGCCCTTTAATATTTAGATAATATTAATATTAGGAGGGATTCTGTAAATGCCGCAATCAGGACAAGAAATGCTTGATGAAACAATATCCGCTTGTAAAGCTATTGCAGATGGACTTGGTGCTCAAAATCAAGATTGGGAAAATTCAGTTGCTGAAATAGTGGAGAAATTTGAAGAGGTAAGTGGAACTTTTTTCTTCAAAACAATGCCAAGTGTTCCAGCAACTCGTACAGCCATGAGAGACGCTGCATCGGCCTTGGAATTAAAAAATGCTAGTGAATGGGATGCTATGGGTACTGCTCTGGAAACCCTGATAGCTAGTTCTCAAAATCTGATTGAGAAAGCTGGTATGAAAGGAACGACCCTAACTTGAATGAGCCAGTGCTGATAACAGGTGGAGCTGGGAGTGTAGGAAGACAACTGGCTGGTATGTTTTTGGCTGAAGGAAGGCCTGTTCGGATATTTGACCTGCCATTCATGGATTTTTCAGGATTGGAAGATGAATCCAATGTGGAGGTAGTTAAAGGTGACATCACTGATAAAGACTCCGTAAACGAGGCCGTGCGCAATGTGGGAGGAATTCTCCATTTGGCTGCACTTCTCCCGCCGACAAGTGAACGAAATAGAGATAAGACATTTGCGGTGAACGTGGAAGGCACTAGGAATATAACTGAGGCTTTGAAGTCTCATGGATCCAAGGCTACTTTAGTTTTCACCTCTTCGATAAGTACATACGGCGATACTTCTAAAGAGTCCGACCCAATTAAGATTACACAGCCACAAAATGCAATAGATATATACGCAGAAAGTAAAATCGCAGGGGAAAAGGTTCTTATTGGATCAGGTGTTAATTTTGTGATATTGCGGATAGCCAGTATCGCGGTACCGGCCTTTTTAGAGCCTCCCGAACCTTGGCCCTTTACGTCTGATCAAAGAGTTGAAATGGTTCATAGGGATGATGTGGCTGATGCTATAAAATCTTCAGTGGACACCCCAGAGGCTGTTGGAAATGTATTTAACATTGCCGGAGGTTCTACTTGGCGTTTAGCTGGGAAAAATTATGTTGAAGATTTCTTTAATTTTATGGGAGCTCCAGTTGAGATGGCAGTATACCGAGAAGAACCAGGTTGGAATGATTGGTATGATACTGTAGAGTCCCAGAAGATACTGAATTATCAGAATAGGTCTTATGGTTTTTATTCAGGTGAGATGAAGGCAATCGTGGAAGAAATGATGGCTGAGTAGCATCTAAGTAAAGCGAGGATTGGTATGGTGCAGGTAACTCAAAAATCTGTTGAGGAAAAAAGACAGCAACTCGTAAATATCATAAATGATATGGGCAGCGTGATTGTCGCTTACTCAGGTGGCGTAGACAGTGCCTTTTTAGCGGCTGTCGCCCACGAGGTTTTGAGTGGCAAGGCCCTGTCAGTAACCGCTAATTCACCCAGCCTGGCTCCATCCGAACTCGAGGATGCTATAGCCCTTGCGACAGAACAGGGAATTCATTACGAAATTATTGAAACAAAAGAAACTGAGCGTGAAGACTATCAGGCAAACAATCCGGATAGATGTTTTTTTTGTAAAGATGAGTTGTATTCCCACCTAATCAAATTTGCAGATCAACGAGGCTACGCAGTAATTACCAACGGGACTAATGTGGATGATTTGGGAGACTATAGGCCTGGTCTTGAGGCTGCAAAGCAGTATGGAGTGAGAAGTCCTTTGGTGGAGGCGGATCTTACCAAACAAGATATAAGAGATTTATCTAAAAAAATGGGATTGCCTACGTGGGATAAGCCTGCACAAGCTTGCCTTTCTTCGCGTATACCGTATGGAACTATGGTGACGGTGGAAGCTCTTACCAGGATAGCGAAAGCAGAACACTTTCTCAGATCCAAAGGTTTTAAACAGTTGAGGGTAAGGCATCACGATACTGTAGCTCGTATAGAAATCGAACCCAAGGATTTTTTAGCCTTGCTAGATGATTCCGTCAGAGATGAAATTACAGAATATTTCAAATCAGTTGGGTATTCATACGTAACAATGGATATGAACGGGTTTAGATCCGGTAGTCTTAACGAGATTTTGACCACTTTTAAGAAAAAGAAATAAATCTGCTTTAGGTATCCTAGGCGATTTATTGGGCAATTGAGATAAACCTGCTCGTTCAAACAACTTTAGCTATTGAGGGTATAAACATGTCTGGTATCGTCCAAAAAGAGATAGAAAAGTATGTGGCAAGGACTCCTGGGTCCTACAAAAGGCAAAAAGAGGCAGAGAAATTTCTGCCAGGTGGCAGTTCAAGAGGGACTGCTTATTTCGAACCCTACCCCCATTTTATTGAAAGTGGGCATGAACATTATATTGTTGATGTCGATGGAAATGAGTATCTAGATTTTATGATTAATGCAACGAGCCTAATACTTGGTCACGCAAACGCCAACGTGGCTGAAGTAATCAAGGATCAAGCAGACAAAGGCGTAGCGTTTAGCGGACCCACTGATTCGCAAATAAGTCTGGCCAAGATACTAACAGACCGCATACCATCGGTTGACACGGTACGATTCACTAATTCCGGTACCGAAGGTACCTTGATGGCCATCAGGGCTGCGCGGCAATTTACGGGTAGAGAGAAAATCGTAAAAATTGAAGGCGGATACCACGGATCACATGAATATGTTGCAGTCAGTGTATATCCCAGTAAAAGTAGTTTGGACCCTGATAAAACTACTGCCATACCAGAGTATTCGAAGCAACCTGATTCAGTTTTAGAGGAAGTGATAGTCGTACCATATAACGACATTGAAGAGACAGCCCGGATGATTGAAGAAAATGCAGAAACGGTGGCATGTGTAATTATGGAACCGATAGTCTCCTCATTTGGGTATACTCCAGCGAACTTAGAGTACTTGGAGTTTGTCAGAGAAATTACGACGAGACTGGGCATTATATTAATTTATGATGAAGTACAAAGTTTCAGAGTTGCTCCAGGAGGAGCACAGGAATTGTTTGGAGTTGTTCCAGATATGACCACTTTGGGCAAAATAATAGGTGGTGGTATGCCTGTGGGAGCCTTTGGAGGGCGGAGAGACATAATGGACTTATTTGATCCCACAAAAGGGGGAGTGGAAATAGGTCACGCTGGGACTTTTAATGCCAATCCAGTTACGATGAGGGCAGGTGAAGTGGTCATGAATGCCTTAACGCCTGATGTTTATGAAGCTATGAACAACTTAGGTGAAAAACTAAGGAATCAACTCAGGGCTGTATTTGATGAGTTGGAAGTGGATGCGCAAGTGACCGGGGTTGGGTCGCTTTTTGGCATACACTTCACCCAGGACAGCATACGCAATTATAGAGATGTGGTTAATGCTGATTCAGATATGAAGCGGGCTTTTTACTTCGGCATGCTGAATGAAGGAATTTTGTTGCAGTCGGGAGCAGCAGGAGCCTTAAACGTGTTTTCTGATGAAAATCATGTTAACCAATTAGTGAACTCTGCAAGAAAGGTAGTTCAGCGAATACGTTAATGCCTATACCTATTGAAGAGATTTCCAAATTTCCCCTGCCGGGACTGGATTTTCCTAGCAGTTTTTCCTTCAGTCCTGATGGAAAGTATCTGGCCTATCTAAAATCAGTAGGTTCATCAGGATATAAAGCTTTATATGGGGTGGATTTAGCTAATAAATCGGAATTTCTGATTGCGGATAACTTAGGTGATTCTTCTGCAAAAGAAACTCTGGAAGAACAGCTCCGTAGGCAGAGGTTACGCCAGATGTCTGGAGGGATTTCCCAATATTTTTGGACAAAAAACTCAAAAATATTAATACCCCATCAAGGAAATATATATTGGCTAGATGATCCTTTTTCAACTCCAGATCTATTGATGTCCGCTTCAGATCATCCATGTTTAGATGTTAAGGCTTCCCCGAATGGGAATTTTATTTCTTTTGTCCAAAATGGTGATATTCATTTGATAGAAGTTAAATCTAGAACCTCTTTTAAGTTGACTGACGGGGAAGACGATTCAACCAGAGGTGTGGCAGATTATATAGCTCAAGAAGAAATGGGTAGAAGCACAGGGTACTGGTGGTCTGCAGACAGTTGTTATGTGGCATTTACAGAAGTTACCGAGAAACATATTCCGGAGTTTCTTATAAATCATGTTGGTTCCGATTCGGTAGGATCCAACGCGATAGAATCTCACAGATATCCATTTGCGGGACAGGACAATCCTGGCGTCAGAGTTGGGATTGTAGAAGTAGATTCAAAGAATTGTGTGTGGGTGGAATCCACTGAAGATGAATACATAGCCAGAGTAGATTGGTTTCCAGATAATTCATTGGCAATTCAAACCGAATCACGTGATCAACAGCATCTCAAAATCCGTAAATTTTCAATTGAAGATTCTACCCTGACAACAGTCCTGGAGGAGGATTCGGAGACCTGGATTAATTTACATAATACGATGAAACCCATCACCTCAGGTCGATTTTTATGGGCTAGTGAAAGAACAGGATTCAATCATATTTATCTTTTTTGTGAAGGAGATCTACTAGAGTTGACCCAAGGGGAATGGCAGGTGGATTCAATCGAATCTGTGGATGAATTAGGTGGCACAATTTTTTTTACAGGAACCAAAGACGGTCACACCGAAAAACATCTTTATAAAATGTCTCTGGAAGGAGAAGGCTTAGAAAAGGTCACGTCTGAAAGCGGCATTCATAACGTATCTATCAATGTTAAGGCTAATTTGTTCATAGATATTTTCAATTCTTTGTCTTCTCCCCCAACAGTTATATTGCGGTCGTTAGGAAAGAACTATGATGTGGAAATGGTAATACATGAACCTGCAGATGAAAGGATCGATAGATATCAATTGGAACCGCCGGAAATCTTTGAGTTAAGACTACAAGATGGAACTGAACTTTCAGGAGCCTTATATTATCCAAATGCAGATAAATTTAAAGCCCCGTATCCCACAGTGCTTAGTGTATATGGTGGACCACATGTTCAGTTGGTTACTAATTCATGGATGATGACAGCTTCACTGAGGGCTCAGTATTTAAGGGATAAGGGATACTTGGTAGTGGTGGTTGATAGCAGAGGTAGTTCCAGAAGGGGATTAAAATTTGAATCTCCAATCAAAAACTTGATGGGAAAAGTGGAAGTTGAGGATCAATCGTTTGCGCTCAATCACCTAATCGAGCAAGGGATAGTCGATAAGGAGAGAATAGGAGTCTATGGGTGGAGCTATGGTGGCTATATGTCTTTAATGTGTTTAGCCAAGCGACCAGATTTGTTTAAAGCTGCAGTCGCGGGGGCACCGGTGACTAGTTGGGACGGTTATGATACTCATTACACTGAAAGATATATGGGAATGCCTGAAGAGAACAAAGCAGGTTATAGCAAAAGTAGTGTTATGTCATATGTTTCTGAAATTGAAGGAAAGCTTTTGCTGGTTCATGGTCTCGTGGATGAGAATGTTCATTTTAGGCATACTGCTCGCCTAATAAATGCTCTTAATGAGGCCGGTAAAGATTATGATCTGCTGGTTTTTCCAGAAGAAAGACATATGCCCCGTCGTCTTGAAGACAGAGCATACATGGAGCGGCGTATTTTGGAGTTTCTACAGGATAACGTCTAAAACTTATATCAGTCCCTTATCTTGTCTATCTACCCTTGAATTTAGGGGGTCTGCGAGATATGAAAGCCTCTTTGCCCTCTTTAAAATCGGCACTATCAAAATTAGTGAATGGGAGCTCTTGATCTAATCCATCTAACGATTGGTTATTAATTACATTTTGCAAAATGATTTTGTGCCTCTTTTGAGAAAGAGGAGCAAGCGGTGTAATTTCGTTGGCCAAATTTAAGACAGTTTCCTCAAGTTCAGAATCTTCTACTAGCTGTGTTATCAAACCCATACGGAATGCTTCCGCGCTATCAATTAGTCTTCCACTCAGAAGAATATATGAGGCATTGCCAGGCCCAACCAAATTTACTAGTCTTTTCATTTCTCTGTAGCCAACCAATATACCCAATTTTGCTACAGGGATACCAAACTTGCTTCTATTAGATGCTATGCGAATGTCAGTTGCCATAGATAGCTCACAGCCCCCACCAACGCATATCCCACGAATCATGGAAATAGTAGGCACGGGTAGAGCTTCGATAGCATCGAGAGCTCCATCAAAAGCGGTTGAATAAGTTTTAGCGGTTTTTGAATCTTTCCGATGTGTTTCAAAATCTTTGATATCAGCTCCAGCTGAAAAGGCCTGTCCTCCATTACCGGAGAAAACTACTGACCGGATTGATGAATCTTCTGCGATTTTGTTAATAATTTCTATTAATTTCAACCAGCCATCATAGCTGATAGCGTTATGTTGTTCGGGCCTGTTAAAAGTCACTCGAGCAATCTGATTTTCGATATTAAATTTAATTGGTTCTGACATTGGTTACCTTTATAAGGGGTTAGAAAGAGGTATATCCGCCATCTACTGGGATAGAGACACCTGTTACATAGTTGGAAGCGTCGCTTGCAAGAAAAATCGCAGTGCCGGAAAGGTCTGCTGGTTCCCCCCATCTATTCTCAGGAATTCTGGAAAGTATATGATCATACCTATCTTTGTAATTATCTTTAATTCCCTGGGTTAGGTCTGTGTGAATCCATCCAGGTAATATAGAGTTGGCCTGTATCCCATCTTTTGCCCATGATACTGCCAGCGTTTTGGTAAGCTGCACTATACCTCCTTTACTCGAGGCGTATGCGATGGCCCAATCTAGGCCAAATATCGAGGTCATAGATCCGATATTTATTATTTTTCCTGAACCTCGGGTTTTCATGTTTGGATAAACTGCTTTCGAGCAGAGGAATGCCCCGGTTAAATTTATATCAATTACTTTGTTCCAATCTTCTAGATTGTATTCGTGAGGTAAATTTCGTATTCCAATTCCAGCATTGTTGACTAATATGTCGATTTGTCCGAAATTCTCTAAGGTATTTGTAATCATGTTGTCTACTGATTTTTCGTCGGCTACATCAACTTCTATGCCAATTGCGGATGTGTTTTGCTCACTCAAATTCGCAACCACTTCTTCCGTTTTTACAGTATTTCTTCCTGCTATTGCTACGTTTGCACCTGATTGAGCAAAGCCTTTGGCTATTCCCAATCCAATTCCACCGTTACCGCCTGTAATTAGGGCCGTCTTACCATGTAAGTCAAATAAATTCTCCGACATAACTTCTCCTAGCAATAATAAGTATTTCGCGATTATAACCCTTGTCTTAGTGGACCGGTTGGTCTGTATTGATCAAGTATTGATTTCGTTCTTTTACTAAGTTTTTCTCCCCGCTGTTCTGCGGCAGATAATAAGTCGAGGGCAAGTTCCGATAAAGTGCCGAAAGGTTTGGTTTCTTCAGGGTGGAATCTAAGACATTTCCTTATGGAAACCTTGGAAGGTCTTTGAGTTTTGATGTTACATTTTCTTGACAGCGGACAATGGTAAGAATAGCAAGTGATGACAGTTTCATGTTTTTTATTGGTATTACCCGGTGATGCTAATATGGATTTGGAGACATATCGGTCAAGTCTCCCTTTCAACTCGGGTCGGTAGTTTTTGTTATTCAATTGCAACTCTTATTGATAACTAATATAAGGAGCCGCACTGGCAGATAAGCAATTTAGCATTTAAACAGAGGGGTAGACTGATACTACAATAAACGAGTCACTAAAGATATATTATTGGATTCCCTTAAAGGTTTTATTTAACGATATCTTTGATCTTCAGATTGAACTTCGTATAAACCTCCATTTCTTATTTCTTTTACCTCGTCTGCCATGGATAGTAGTGAAGAATCATGTGTTGCAGCAATTATGGTCATTCCCTGTTCAACCACCATGTCTTTAAATAAACCAAATATGGATTTAGCGTTTGTCGAATCAAGTTCCCCAGTCGGTTCATCGGCTAAAATTATGGCTGGTTTGGTTACGATAGCCCTGGCAATTGAGACTCTTTGTTGTTCACCGCCAGAAAGCTCGTAAGGTCTGTGGTTAGACCTAGGATTGAGGCCAACTATATCGAGAGCTTCTTTTGTTCTATTGGATCGTTCACCGTGCTCCACTCCAGATATTCTCAGTGGGAGTTCCACGTTTTCAAAAGCAGAAAGCAGTGGAAGTAATCCAAATGATTGAAATATGAAACCGATTGTAGTTCTCCTAATTTCGGTTAATGAATTTTCATCCATTGCAGTCATATTTGAGCCCTTAATCAAAATATCCCCACTAGTAGGTTTATCTAATCCTGCCATGACATTCAAAAGGGTTGTTTTACCTGATCCAGACCTTCCCACAATAGCAATGAATTGGCCTTCGTATATTTTTATATTAATGTCTCGTAAAGGATTTATGTTTTCGGATTCTGAAACGTATGATTTGGATACATTTATTAATTCTAGGAGCGGTTTTTGATCAGTCATTAGATATTCTATTCAGTAGGTGATTCTTCCGGAGGTTGTATTCTTATCGAGGTATTTTCAGCAACGGCTTTGACCTTATTGGTTATGCCAGTAGTTTGCAACAGTTCTCTGGGTATCTGGACTCTCCCGTTAGAATCTATCAACAAAGACTCCTCTAGCGGCTTCGTTTTGTCCATTTCACCACTGATTTTGCTATCCAAATCTCGGCGGTGAATTTCTGATGAGGTCTTGCCGTCTTTGATTACAACGACTCTGCCTACCTTATAAGCAATGTCTGGGTCATGAGTAACAATGACAATAGTTGTTTTACTTTCCTGGTTTACTTTCCCAAACAAATCTAAAATTTCAGATGCGGTCCTATCATCTAGCTCTCCAGTTGGTTCATCAGCTAGGATCAGAGACGGGTCATTTGCTAATCCTACAGCTATTGCTACTCTCTGTTGTTCCCCTCCAGAGAGTTGGTCTGGAATGTGATCTGATCTATGTTCCATGCCGACCATGTTTAATAGATGTTCGGATCTGTTTTTACGTTCTGAATCGGAGGTTGTTGAAAGTAGCATTGGCAGTGCCACGTTTTCTAACGATGTTAAATAGGGGAAGAGGTTTCTTGAGGCTTGCTGCCATACAAAACCGATTTCTTCTCTGTGAAACTTCTCAATTTCACTACCTTTCATATTGATAAGATCTTTACCCGCTATGGTAACTTGCCCGGCAGAAGGGGAATCATATCCCGCCAATATGTTGAGCAATGTACTTTTACCGCTACCACTTGCCCCGACTAGTGCCACTACCTCAGATTCGTACACAGTGAGATCTAAACCACGTAAGGCTACTACTTCAAGGTCTGCGACTTTAAATATCTTGAATACATCTGTACAAACAACATGCTCTATTTGTGTTTTCATTATAGACATTATAAATAAAAAGAACCGTTGCCAGTCCGGCAGCGGTTCTTTTTAAAGTACCATTAATGACGCTTTTACAGGCCAATTATATTGGCAACATTTTCCAAGTGGAAGTCTGTGTCACCAAACATGATTTCAGATGCTTTAGCCCTCCGAGAGTATAGTTGCATGTTATGCTCTTTGGTGAATCCTATTGCTCCGTGGGATTGATGGCCAAGTGCGCAGACTCTTCTATAAGCATCGCTAACCCAAGCTTTGGCCATCGCTACTTCCCTATCTGCAGGTAGCCCTTCCGACAACCGCCAGGCTGCTTGGTAAGTGATGAATTTGGAACCTTCAACATCTGTGGCCATATTTGCGCAGTGGTGCTGTATTGCCTGAAAACTTCCTATAGGCCGTCCAAATTGGGTTCTCTGTTTGGCATAGTCCACTGTCATGTCTAAAACCTGTTGGCCTCCGCCAGACATCTCGGCACACTTACCGATAGCGCCCCATTGCATGACTTTTTGGATCGTTTCCCATCCCTTGTTTTCTTCTCCTAGTAAGGCAGATGCAGGGACCTTTACATCGTTGAAAACAACCTCAGATTGTCTATCTGAAGCGATGGTCTTAAGAAGTGTTTGTTCTATGCCATCCGATTGTGTCGGGACTACAAAAAGGCTGATATCTTCATCTGAGTTTCCTGTCCTGGCAGCTACCACCATGTAATCCGATACATGGGCGTTTTGTACAAATAATTTGGTCCCTTTGAGTGTGTAGGAATCACCGTCGGATGTTGCTGTAAGTTCTACTCCCGCGGCGTCCCATCTGGCGCTTGGCTCGGTCAATGCCAATGTCATGATGATTTGACCTTCAGCAATCCTTGGCAAATATTCCTGTTTCTGTTCTTCGCTGCCGGCGTCCATTATGGACATTCCGCCTAAAACTACAGTTGAGAAAAAAGGCCCGGGGAGCATGTAGCGTCCCATTTCCTCCAGGAGTACTACTAGATCCTGAAATTCCAACTCCACTCCACCATATTGTTCTGGAATTATGAGACCTAACCACCCTTGTTCCGCGATTTTGGTCCAGAGCTCAGGGGTGTAGCCTCGGTCATCCTCTTCCATCTCCCTTACATATGTGTCTGGGCATTCTGCTGAGAGAAAGTCCTGTGCTGTTGTTTTAAGCATCTGTTGTGCTTCATTTAATCCTAAATCCATTCCTAGTCTCCTGTGATATTAAAAATTTGTTGGAATATAGGAGGATTTAACCTCGAGGTAATTCCAACCCTCTCTGTGCAATAACATTTCTCTGTATTTCTGAAGTGCCAGCAGCTACCATACCACCGAATGAACGAAGCCAGGCATTTTCAATTCGGCCTTTCAGAGGTGCCCATTTAGAATCTGGGTCAAGCTGACCGTATAGGCCCATGATCTTTACTCCGAGTCCATACAGCCTATTTACTGTCTCAGTCCCATATACTTTTGTTATGGAGGCTTCTTTGTTAGGTATGAGATCTTGGCTTTGCATCCAAGCGACGTTATAGCACATTAGGCGAGTTGTTTCGACTTGAACAGCTAGCTCTGCCAGTTCGTTTCGAATCACTGGGTCATCCGCCAGCAATCTCCCATTCTTTTTATTCTCTTTACAAAATTCCACGAGATCTTCAAGAACTCTTTTTGCTCTTGCCGGTCTGTCAACACCTGATCTTTCAAAATCTAATAGTGCGGCTCCTACGTACCACCCTCTGTTCTGTTCGCCTACGAGGTTTTTCTTAGGAACCCTGACATTATCAAATGTAACTAGCCCACGGTATGCATCCCACATCATGGGAATTTTCTCTATGGTTACCCCTTCCTGACCTTCCAGTTCTGTCAGTACAAAACTAATTCCTCTATGTTTTGGGGCATCGGGTTCAGTCCGGACCAGCATGAACATCCAGTCAGAATCTGCGTGTGCTGAATTCCAGATCTTTGAACCACTGACAACAAAGTCATCTCCATCCTCAACAGCCCTTGTTTGCAGCGAGGCGAGGTCAGACCCAGAATCGGGTTCTGAATAACCTTGAGACCAGTTGATCTCAGCGCTGGCAATTTTTGGTAAGAACTGTTCTTTCTGTTCATCAGTTCCATAGAGCATAAGAATTGGTCCAACCATTCTTATGCCAGCATCTCCAGCAGATATACCCCTATAGGCCATTTCCTCATTGAATACAACTTGCCGCATATGGCTGGCAGCTTGCCCTCCGTATTCTTTTGGCCAAGCCATTGTAAGCCAGCCCTGATCTCCCAATTTCCTCTTGAACTCCCTGACTAAAACCGAATCTTTCTCGTCTTCTGGGTCTAGGTCCTGTTCTCTCCAGTTCCAAGGGAGCTCTTTCTCAACAAAGTCTTTGATCTCTGAACGAAAATCTTCGTCAATGTTTTCAAATTTAAAATCCATTTTTAGTTACTCCTCCTATATAAGGTTCCTGATTCTACTACTTTATTTAGCCTCGAGGTAATCCTAATCCTCGGGTGGCTATTATGTTTCTCTGAATTTCTGAAGTGCCTGCCTGTATTGTTTCAGAAACATTGGTTAAATGCATATGTTCTATTCTGCCCTGCATAGGAGCGTATTTTGAACCTGGTTCCAATTGGCCGTGTAATCCTAGCATTTGCATTCCTGTTTCGCTTAAATGCTGTTGCAACTCTGTGCCGACCACCTTTCCCATTGATGACTCTTTGTTGGGTACAAGACCTTCACCTTGCATCCATGCAATGTTGTATGAAATCAACCGGCTAACATCGACTTCAATAGCAAGATCCGCCAACCGGTTACGCATGATGGGGTTATCAGCTATCAACGAACCGTTTTGATCATTATCTTTCGCATATGCTATTAACTCTTCAAGAACTCTTCTTCCTCCTGCTGAATAATCGACGCCCGATCTTTCAAAATCCAGTAAAGTGGCACCAACGTACCATCCCCTGTTTTGTTCACCCACGAGATTCTTCTTGGGCACTCTTACGTTGTCGAAGGTGACCATGTTAAAACCATGGTCACCTGCCATATTGATTATCGGATTTACGGTTAATCCAGGTGTATTCATATCACATAAAAGGAAACTAATGCCTCTATGCTTTGGCGCGTCTGGATCCGTCCTTGTAAGTACCATGATATGGTCGGCACGATGAGCGCTAGATGTCCATATCTTGGTACCGTTTATGATGAAATCATCTCCGTCTTCTACGGCCCTAGTTTGAAGAGAGGCTAGATCAGATCCGGATTCCGGTTCAGAATAGCCTTGGCACCACTGAACTTCCCCTTTTGATACCGGCGGTAAAAACTGCCTTTTTTGTTCCTCTGTTCCATGTATCATCAGAGTAGGTGCCATCATTCGAGTTCCGAAAACATCCCTTCCAGGGGCTCTGTTGTAGGACATTTCCTCTGCGAAAACCACCTGCATCATATGGGAGACACCTTGTCCACCATATTCCTCTGGCCACGCCATTGTGAGCCATCCTTTGTCTGCAAGTTTCTTACGCATTTCAAGCCCAAATGCCCATTCGGCATCTGCATCATCTCCACCGTCTTGAGGTCTATTTGCTAGCTCATCTTTCAACCATGCCGACAACTCATTTCTGAATGAAAGCTCCTGATTTGAAAACTCAAAGTCCATTTTCTAAGTCCTTAAATTTATTTTCATAGGTTTAAATCCAATGTGCACGTTGCGTATGTTCACTTTTGACTAGGGGTCACAGCAAGGCATGTAACAGTTCGCACTATTCCGGGGATCACATGAACTTTTGATATCACCAAATCCCCTACTGTGTTCTGGCCTTCTGTGTTTGTGACAGCGATGATGTCATAAGGACCAATCACAGCATCCACAGTAACCACCTCATCTAGTGCCATTAAAGCATTCGATACGTTTCCTGCCTTTCCTGCAGCGGTTTCTATTAAAATATAAGCGGTAGTGGACATACCGAGAATTAAACACCTCGAATGATTTCTAATCTATATTAATACATGAATTCTATTTTGCTGGAAGAATCGGTGTCAATTAACAGAGGAATTCGATTTCAATATCCCACCTTTATAGGAAATTGGTGTTCGGTTTTATATAATCGCTGTGTTTAAGGTGGTTGAGCATCAAAAATAAGGGTGATCTGGAGGTTTTCCATTGTCTAATTCCGATCTTTTTAGGAAGGCGTGGGGTAATTTTGCAACAGGGGTTTCTCTAATAACCACTGTAGAGGAAAATGGATCTGTTCACGGCATGACTGCAAACGGGATCGCTTCGATTTCGCTTGAACCTATGTTGGCAATGGTATGCGTAGGCCATTCGGCGAAAACCTATCCCATATTGGAATCAACTGGTAAATTTAGTATCAATATACTGGGCGAGAATCAGAAATCGATAGGCGAATATTATGCCAAGTCAGATACTCCAGATGGGGTTACTAGTCCCGCAATATTTAAGTTCACCAAGACCGGCACTCCTTTCTTGGAAGGATCACTTGCTTCCATGGATTGTCAGGTCATTAATGCTCATAAAGAAGGAGACCATACGGTTTTTATTGGGGAGGTTTCTGAAATTGAAGTGTCTGAAGGGTCTCCACTTCTGTTCTACACCGGTAAATGGATGACCCTCACTTAATCCTGTATACGGAAGATAATATTGAATGAATATAGTGCTACTTGTTTACTAGCCGATCACACTGGAAGTAGATTGCTGTTGACAATAATTTTGTAGCTGACTTACCATTAACTGCGCTTTTTTTTTCAGGGACTGTCCACAGCGTGGAGATAAAAAGCAGGTTGGTGTTCAAATAAAACAGGTTTTAGTAAGTAGACTAGGAGGTTTATTTTCATGACTACTTCTTTCAAACCGCTGGGTAACCGAGTAGTTGTGGAACCCTTGGAAGGCGAGGAGCAAATGAGCTCCGGGGGGATATACATACCCGATACAGCTAAAGAAAAGCCACAGGAAGGAACAATTGTTGCCGTAGGGCCTGGGAGGCTTACAGATGACGGGGCCAGAGTGCCGATGGAATTGGAAGTTGGCGATAGTGTTGTTTATTCCAAGTACGCCGGTACAGAGTATAAAGAGGGAGATATAGAATATTTAGTGCTTAGAGAAGACGACATTCTATTTAAAAAATAATAAGACGAATGAATAAAGCAATTAACATTTGTAACTGAAAAAAGTAGGAGGGAGTTATGGCAAAACAGCTGACTTTCAGTGAAGAAGCCAGAGCTGCAATGAAACGTGGTATAGATACCATGGCCGATACTGTTGGGGTTACTTTGGGCCCAAGGGGACGGAATGTTGTCTTGGATAAGAAGTTTGGACCGCCACAGGTTTGTAGTGATGGTGTGACCATTGCGAAGGAAATTGAATTAGAAGACGCCTTTGAAAACATGGGTGCACAACTTCTCAAAGAAGCCGCTAGTAAAACCAATGATGTAGCCGGAGATGGAACCACAACTGCCACAGTATTGGCACAGGCTATTATTCATGAGGGTTTTAAAAACATAGCTGCAGGGGCGAACCCAATGGCTATCAAGAGAGGTATAGATAAGGCTGTTGAAACGTTGAGGTCCGCTGTTCAAGGCATGTCCACCCCAGTAGAGGGAAGAGTGCAGATTGGTCAGGTAGCCTCCTTGTCTGCTCACGACGATGATATGGGAAATCTTATAGCTGACGTCATGGAGAAGGTAGGAAAAGATGGTGTAATCACCGTTGAAGAATCAAAAGGCCTTGATTATGAACAGGAATTTGTTGAAGGGATGCAGATTGATCGTGGATACATATCCCCTTATTTCATAACGGATCAAGATCGCATGGAATCATCCATTGAGGATCCCTACATACTCATAACAGATAAGAAGGTTTCGGCAGTATCTGATTTACTGCCAGCGTTGGAAAAAGTTCTGCAAATAGGTAAGAACGTTATTATCATAGCTGAGGATATTGAAGGTGAGGCATTAGCCACCTTAGTAGTCAATAAATTACGAGGTACGTTGAACGTACTTGCTGTAAAAGCACCTGGCTTTGGCGACCGCAGGAAGGCTATGCTGGAAGACATGGCTATCTTGACTGGAGGGATTGTTATTAGCGAAGAGGTTGGAAGAAAGTTGGATTCAGTGACAGTCGAGGATCTTGGACGTGCCCGTCGAGTTGTTGCTAGTAAGGAAGACTCTACCTTTGTTGAAGGTCATGGTGATGAAAGTCAAATTCAGGGAAGGATAAATCAAATTAGAGCTCAGATAGAGGAAACTACTTCTGACTTTGATAGGGAAAAACTTCAAGAAAGGCTCGCTAAATTGTCAGGTGGTGTTGCCATAATAAAAGTGGGCGCCGCCACAGAAGTTGAGCTGAAAGAAAAGAAGAATCGAGTTGAAGATGCCTTGTCAGCAACAAGAGCTGCAGTAGAAGAAGGTATTGTTCCAGGTGGCGGATTGGCTTTGATCCGAGCACGTGAGTCTTTGGATGCTGTAGAGCTTAATGGAGATGAACAGACTGGGGTCAATATATTGAAAGCGGCTTTAGTCAAACCTCTTATGTTGATTTCTGAGAATACTGGCGTCTCGGGAGAGGTTATTTTGGCCGAAACCCTGAAGGGTGATGGAGACTATGGATACGATGCAGAAACCGGAGTGTATGGAAACTTATTAGAGCAAGGGATTATGGACCCAGCAAAAGTTACCAGAGCTGCTATTGAAAACGCATCCAGCGTTGCAGCGATGGTTCTGACTACAGAATCCTTGATAAGTGATATTCCGGAAGCAGCTCCGCCTGCTCCAGCAATGCCTCCGATGGATTATTAAGAAAAAATTCTTAGAAGATGAAAAGGTCTCCAGATCGTTCTGGGGGCCTTTTTTTTTGGAGAGATTGACCTTGGATTTCTATTTCCACACCTTGCGCATCAAGATACAGTTGGCACTATAATCACATGATACTGGTAGCGTAGGTTCATAGTTAACGATCTAATTAGTGCCTTTTCCAGTAATTGGGTCTACAAATCGCTTTAAAGGTAGTTAACTTGTTCACACATCTTCACGTGCATACCGAATACAGCATGTTGGACGGATTGGCAAGATTGGATCCTCTAGTTGATAAGGCTGCAGCCCTGGGGATGAAAAGTTTAGCCATAACCGACCATGGAGGCCTTTATGGTGCAGTCGATTTTTATCGGAAGGCCAAAAGAAGCGGACTAAAACCAATAATTGGCTGTGAGATGTATGTTGCAACGGGAAGCCGTTTTGACCGTAATCCATCCGATAAAATACATCATCTGACAGTACTCGCCAAAGATGCCACCGGGTATAAAAACTTAGTTAAATTGGTTACATCCTCTCATTTAGAAGGCTATTACAAGCGCCCTAGGGTAGATAGAGAACTTCTTGAAGCTCATTCATCCGGACTGGCGGTATTATCAGGATGTCCGAGTGGGGAGGTTCCTTGGTTGATTGCGCAAGGACGTTATGATGAAGCAAAGAAGGTGTCTGGATGGTATAAAGAGGTCTTTGGTGCTTACTTTTTGGAATTGATGCAACATGGCGGGGTGCCTGAGCTACCGGAAATAAACAAAGGGTTATTACGACTAAATACTGAAACACAAATTCCATTGGTCGCCACAAATGACTCTCATTATGTGGAGAAACAAAATGCTATTGACCATGAGGTTCTGCTATGTATCCAAACTAATACCAACATTCAAGATGAGAGGAGGATGAGATTCGAAGAAGATTCTTATCATCTAAAAACACATGATGAAATGAGTTTACTTTTTCCAGATTCTCCTTCTGCCATTGCAAATACTGAAATGGTTGCGGAAATGTGTGAATTGGAATTGGATTTCTCTCAAGCAAGGTTGCCTGAATTTCCCGTGCCCCCTGGCATGACCTCGGATCAATATTTGGCCGAAATATGTTGGAAAGGATATGAAGAAAAAGTCCGACATAAAACTCAAGAATATAAAGCCCGCCTCGAATATGAATTGAAAGTAATAGAACAGACAAGCTTTCCTGATTATTTTTTGGTGGTATGGGACATCGCTAAGTTTGTTAGAGAGAATGACATATTTTTTACCGTTAGAGGTAGTGCAGCTGCAAGTCTTGTCCTTTACTGTTTAGGTGTGACTGATGTTGATCCGATGCCATTCAAATTAGTCTTTGAAAGATTTTTGAATATCGAGCGGAAAGAAATGCCAGATATTGATATGGATTTTCAGGATGATCGTCGCCAGGAAGTGATTAATTACTGTTCGGCTCGCTATGGTAGGGAACACGTAGCCCATATTATTACGTTTGGCACCTTCGGGGCTCGCCAGTCAGTTAGAGATGCAGGCCGGGCTTTGGGTATGTCTTTAGAAAGTGTTGACAGAGTTGCAAAGATGATTCCGGAAAGGCTCAATATAGATTTGGAATCTTCTTTACTTGAAAGCCAAGACCTTGGCAATGTTTACCAGACAAGTTCAGATGTCAAAAAACTCATGGACACTGCTAGACAACTAGAAGGAGTCACTCGGCATAAAAGCCTACATGCCGCTGGGGTAGTTATCTCAAAAGAACCCTTGAATGATGTTGTACCTTTGGAATTCACTTCACGCGGTGACGATGACGGTGCAGTTATGACTCAATATTCCATGGAACCAGTGGCAGCTTTGGGCCTTCTAAAAATGGATTTTTTAGGCCTTGTAAATTTAACGGTATTGGATGAGACTCTCAAACTTATAAAGCTTAAACACGAGATAAATTTAACGCTTCAAGGAATACCTTTAGACGATAAAATGACCTTTGACATGTTGTCTAGAGGTGAGACTGTTGGGGTGTTTCAGTTAGAAAGTTCGGGAATGACTCGTCACATTAAGGAATTGAAACCATCTACACTTGGCGACGTGGCTGCAATGATTGCTTTGTTCCGGCCTGGTCCGATGGATCATATCGGTACTTTTATCGATGGTAAGCATGCCCGTAGAAAAGTTACATACATACATCCTGCTATGGAGGAAATATTAGAGGAAACTTATGGGGTTATTGTCTATCAGGACCAAGTACTCCATATAGCTAGAGAATTTGCAGGTTATTCATTAGGAGAGGCAGATATAGTGAGGAAGGCCATGGGTAAAAAAGACCCAGAAATCATGGCCGAAGAGAAGACAAAATTTATAAGTGGCTCGTTAGATAAAGGTCATCCCGAATCGTTAGCAGTTAAGGTTTTTGATCTAATTGAACCTTTTGCCGGATATGCTTTTAATAAGGCGCATAGTGTCAGTTATGGAATGGTTTCATATTGGACAGCCTATATGAAATCCAATTATCCAGCCGAATACATGACCTCATTTATGAACTCATATATGGACAAGAAGGATCGTTTGATTGCGGCTGTGGCGGATTGTCGTAGGATGGGTATTGAGATATTACCTCCAGATATAAACAGAAGCTATTCGAAGTTTACGATTGAAGAGAACCTGGAATCTGGGAAGGCAATAAGATTTGGGTTGGCAGCAATTAAAAATATAGGGTCAGAAGCATTGAGATCATTTTTGGATTCACGAGATCAAACGGGCCCTTATGAAACCTTGGCGCAGTTATGTCATGATGGGGATATAAGTTCATTAAATAGAAAAGCCATTGAGTGCTTGGTGATGTCGGGGTCCTTCGACAGCTTCGGTGATCGTACCGGCTTATTGGAAGTAAGTGATCGTATTAGCTCCTTAGCTCAAGATGAGGCTAACATACGTAATTCTAATCAGTCGACAATGTTTGAAATGCTGGGAGATTCAGTAAGTAGTGCTTTGTCGTCTATAGATATACCTTTTACATCAACCTCAGATCACCAAAAAAGGCTATGGGAGGTGGAATTGATGGGTATTAGCATTTCTGGCGCAGGTAACCTTGGGAAACTGCTGAGTGGATTCGGGAAAGACGTCTCTGTTATGTTGACACAATTGCAGGGTGTAAGCCCGGCAGGGTTCACAGTTTTGGCAGGGCAAATTTCAACAGTGGTTGATAGGTTCACGAGAGATAATAGACCGTTTAAGGTGGTAAATATAGAAGTTTTAGACGGAAGTTTGGAGGCGGTGGTATGGGAAGATGTGCTTAGTAAAACTGCAGAATTGTGGGAGCCAGGACGGATAGTTAAAATGAAAGGGAATTTGAGAGAAAGAGATGGAGAAGTGACAATTAGCGTGACTGAGGCAAATGAAATTAATTTAGATAAAGCTTTCAACAATACAAATGATACGAGTGCTAATCCCGAAGAGAATGGGGCGATTTTGCACACCAACTCCCCAATGATAAATACAAATGGTGATGGCAATCACTCTAATGGATCTGACGTACCTACCAATAGAAAAAAACTCATTTTATCTATACGGGAATCAAATAACACAACCAATGATCAAATGCTGCTTGATGATATCAAGAGGTTGCTTCTGAGTGCTTCAGGTAATGATGAGGTAGGTCTTGAGATCGAGACAGAATCTTCCGTGGTAGTGATGGAGTGGCCCCCAGTGAAAATTAATGCAACCCCGGAGTTAGAGTCAAAACTTTCAGCCTTAGTTGGCTCAACAGGTAAAGTGAGAATTCAGAGCTTAATGTTTTGAAATATATTGTTTTTCTAGTTTCAGCAACTCCAATTTCAGGTCAAGTCTAGTTTTACCTTTTCCAAAGCCAGTCAAATTACCATTGGCACCAATCACTCTATGGCAAGGAATTATTAAAGTGATTTTGTTGTTTGCCATTGCTTGACCTACCGCCCTGGAGGCCTTTGGACTACCACTTTTATCAGCAACCCATTTATAGGATTTAGTAGTGCCGATCTCTATAGACCTACAGATAGCCCATGCTTTCTTATAAAAACGAGGTGCTGTGGATACGTCTATTACAATATCTTGAAGTGAATAATCCTGGCCTTCTAGGTACCCGTGTAGCTTTTCTATTTCTTTAGAAAACAAATCGCCTGTTTCTAGATACTCTGATTTCCACCCTTTTATTTCTTGAATACATTTAGATTCTTGTCTTTCTGGCAGCGAACACCGAGTTATACCTAGTTCACTTCTCTCTAGGGCTATCCACCCTAAAGAGGTCTCGAATTTCGTGTTATAAAGGTGATGTGGTTTCATTTTTCTGAGTCCATTTGAAAGAACGTCCTACAATTTCTCTCCAAAGGTAATTTCTAATTGTCTTCCAACAGGTATCCAAATTTTCGGAATAGGAAGATTGGGGCGAATATTTTTCCTTCATAAAGGCATATGCGATAGTGTATATTTCTGTTTGGATACTGGGATACTTAATTGACATTTTTGAAGAAAATTCACTGATAGTTTGGTACTTGGTTTTTGATGTACCAACCAATGCTCCAATCCTGTACATTTTGATGGTTAGTTTTTCTGCTTGCGACAAGCCAGATAATCCCCATTGCCAGAATGTATTGAGGCCGAAAGACAAAAGTACAATAGAAAATATAATCGATATGGGCACTAGAAACGATTTTTTAAGTATAAAATATACAGTTCCTCTTTTATTTTCACTAACTTCACTGTCCGGGCCTAGTTCGTCATAAAAATCATCAGGTAATTTGGGGTAATTCCCATCCTGATAGACACTTCCTGATCGAATAAAGGCCGAAGGAGTTTTTTCTCGTTGGAGTCTTGAATATTTACTCCAGTTAGGGGTTGGTTCGAAATCAATCCATCCATAGTTGGGGAAATATACTTGGACCCACCCATGACTATCAGAATCTTTGATGGTCGATGAATTTTTATCTGGCAAATAAGTCCCCGAAGAATAGCCTGTGGCCAATCGCGCTGGAATTCCGGAGATTCTAAGCATAACAGTCATTGCTGAAGCGAAATAATCACTGTAACCGGTGAGAGTGGTGAATAGAAAGTGATCTACCCCGTCAGCTCCAATAGGGGGTCTCGAAATTTTATGTGAATATTGATAATCTCCGTTGCGAAGATGCTCCTCTATTGCCACTGCTTTGTCGTAGGGATTTGTTTTTCCTGATGTGATCTTTGTAGTCAGATCATATATTCTTTTAGGCATATTTTCTGGTAGCTCAAGATAATGATCCTGGATAAAGCCGTGGTATTTTTGTCCAGCAGTCCTGAGTTCATTTGGCTTAGATACAGATACAGATGAAACCATCATGAGCTGCTTGTTAGCCGGGATTTGGCGAGCCAGTTTCCAATTGACGATATCTAAATTTAACGGCACCGTTCGAGTCAATTTTATTTTCTCTGTGCCATTATTGTTTGCTGAAGTGTTTACATATTTGTATTCATCGGGAAGTTGGGATAACAGATGTTCTTCAAATTTATTATTGCGGATATCAGTTGGATATTCTTCTAAAAACTTTTCTATATGCGACTCAAATTGTTGCAAGTCAGAAGGTAGATACCCATCGAATTTGCCATCTCCAACTTCGATTTCGAAGGTCTTGGGTTTGAGAGATTCCAGGACTATTGGTTCACTCACACTAGAAATATTGCCTCCGGCAAAGAACTGGTCCGATGGGAATGACATCTCTATACTTTGACTGACGGACTTTGTTGATTGTAAGCCCGTTGTATTGTCGAATAGAGAATATTTATCTAGATCGATGGTATGAGTTTCACCAGATATCCAGCCTTCATGCGTGTACGTATTATACGTGCGTGAAACCCAATAATTAGGATAATCTGATTTGGCTGTTAGTACCCCTTGTTCTCGAAATGAAATCGATCCAATAAAAGGTAGAAATTTGCCAAAAAACCTACCGTTTTGTTGTGTCCTTGAGGGGACACTACCGAGAAGGCGAGCGAATTCATTTTCAATCATCGCAACAGGTTCTCTCGCTGCTTTCCAGGTGTCGGCAACAGGTCTTGAAACATATATTTTTAGCGGGATTGCAGTAGCAATAATCAGTATTGCTATGCTGTACCAAATTGCAGAATTTAAAGTTAGCCACCCGTCCAATTGATTGAAGACTGTTCCATTTTTAGACCACTCACCTCTTTGTTTCACGGTTGTTATATGTGTTATTAAAATCATAGCCGTGAAAGCATAGAGATAGAACCTGGAACTGTACTGCTCAGGTAAGAAACTTAAGCAGGTTAAAATAGACATTCCGTTAAGGACGATCGATATCCAAATGTTGTTATGCCTAAAGGCAAACCAGGAGGAGGTATACCCCAATACCCAAGCCAAACTTAGAAGGAAAATGGTGTAGGGAATCAAGTCAGTGCTTATGCCTTCAGTGCTAGCTATTCCATACCAATAATCCAGACGTAATTTTAGTTCAGAAACTTTTTCGTTTACGGGTAAATCTTTTATGAGCGTGAGCGTGTTATAGAGTACAAGGATTGTTCCAATCGAAAATGAAATCAGATGGATCAATAGTGGATGTAACTTTATTCGATGAAAGAATAGGGGAAATAGGCTTGAAAGGAGAACCATGGAGTAGATACCTGGGGTTTCTACCCAATTCCCTATCACTACTATATCGGCAGTGCAGATGAGAGAAAGTAAAAGTATTACGTATAATGTTATACCTTGTTCTGGTATAAATGTTTTCAAATTGGATATTGAATTCGCCCATTTCGTTGGGGGTGCTTGTCCAGGTTTTAATAACTCAGAAATACGTACTTCTTTAATCATGATGACTTTGTCATGCTTAAATTTTGTACCGATCTCTTAAAAAAAGATCGTGATAAAGATTCATTAAGCTCATCATTTTTATTTATTACGTACGGAGATATACCAATATTGTCTAGCGCTGACAATATTGGCCCTAATTCATGCTTGCCACCGAATGACTTTGCATTAACCATGATTACAGTGATACTTGTATTAAATTGAGACAATTCAGATAAGGCCGTGACCCATTCTGTTTCTGAAGACGGGGTTATGATGATAATGGATGAATTATTGAACCATATGTTTCTTTCTTCAGCTATCACCTGCTGGAGTTTTTTACCGTTTCCGGGCTTTGCTACTGCTAAGGTCTGCATTGTACGGTCAAAATGAGAGGACCCTATCCCGGGTGTTATGTAGTACCGATCATTTCCATGACTTAGAAACCCGACAGGAGTATGAGAGTCAGTGTAGCTTTTAGTAAGGGAGGCAGTCACCGAAATCGATAATTCATCGGTACTGTCGTCCAATCTGCCGCACTGCACAGATTTATCTAGATCGTTCAGAATTACAACTTCATTGGATGAACCGACATCAAATTCCTTGGACATTAGCCGGTTGGCTCTTGCTGTGGTTTTCCAATGCACTCTGCTTAAACTATCTCCATAAGCGTATTCCCTGACACTGGAGGCGTGTGGAGAGAGAATGTTGGATTTTTTTCTTGATGTTCCTTCATTTGTTATCTGAGATGTCCCAATATTGAAATTTCTCAAATCGTATATTTTGGGATAAACCATTATTTTATCGATCTCGCCGTGGCGAGTTGATGCTTTATATATTCCTAGTAAATCGGTTGTTGAGATCTCTATTGGTCCCATTTCAAACACGCCTCTTTGTCGTGCATAATCGGTAGATCTCCAGGATCTGTAACCTTTGGCGGTTAATCCTAGTGCAAAGGAACTTGTGTACTCAGGAATTGTGGTGATGTCAGTAGCAAGTATTAACGTTTTGGGTATTACACTTAGGTTTCTAATACTTATTCTTTTATCTATTTGTTCACCGACACTAAGCAAATGGTTTCGGCGATCGATACTGACTTCAATTTTTCTTATATTTAAGTAAACTGAAATCAAAGACACCAGGCTAACGATAATTATGATGTACGCTAGTCGAAAGAAAAGCTCAAATCCTGTGGCCAGTGCGGTGATCACAGTGATAATTAATAACACCATGATTAGGTAAAATCTCGGTGTAGGTGCAAATCGAATATTTGAGATGAGTTTATCTCCTGAACCAGCTCTGAGATCTTTCACCAGGTATGGATGTGGATTTCATAAGATCTTGAATGACTTGTTCTGGTTCCATGCCGTTCATTCTGGCTGAAGGGGAAGGTATAAGTCTGTGGGCCAAAATGGATGGCGCTAAATGTTTTACATCATCAGGTAATACGTAATCTCTCTCACGTATAATGGCCATTGCCTGACTTGCCCGATGCAATGCAATAGATCCTCTTGGTGAACTCCCTAGGCTTAGTTCTAGCACATTTCGAGTTTGGCTGACTATTTTCACAATGTACTCTTTGATCAGATCGTCTACATAGACTGATTTGACGGCCTCCTGCATGTCTGTGACCATTTTTGGAGTTACAACAGAGGAAATGCCGTCAATAGGGTGAGTCAATGATTGCTTGCTTAAGATCGCAATTTCATCTACTTCATTTGGGTAACCCAAATTGACCTTTAGTAAGAATCTATCAAGCTGGGCCTCAGGTAAGGGGAAAGTGCCTTCATATTCAATTGGGTTTTGGGTGGCGATAACCATAAAGGGTTTGGGAAGTTCTCTGGTAATACCCTCCATAGTTACTTGGTTTTCCTCCATGGCTTCCAACATAGCAGACTGAGTTTTAGGTGTGGCACGGTTAATTTCATCCGCCAATACTATTTGTGAAACTATAGGTCCTTCCCTAAATTCAAAATCGCCACTTTTTTGGTTGTATATTGATACTCCGCTGACGTCTGTTGGTAATAAATCAGGGGTAAATTGAATTCTCTTAAAAGTGCATCCACTTGATATAGCGAGGCTCCGGGCCAAAACAGTTTTCCCAACCCCTGGTACGTCTTCTACTAAAATATGGCCCCCACTCATCAAGGCAATTGTGGCCAACTCTACAGAAGTTTGCTTACCAACTATAACGTGGTTGATATTATCAGTGATAAGATTTGCCGTTTTGGCCGCTTCATTACATGAGTGATTTGTCTTTTCTGTCACAATTTATCCTTTCCTTTAATATGCGATCATTCCCAAATAATGATCGCATATTAAGTGCCTCTAGCATACTGGTATAAAGGTGCTGCAATATAATATAAACGATAATGAATTGAGCCTACGTGAGAGTCCCTGCAATTTAGTGAAGGAGTGAAACAAATGAAAGGATTCTTGAGGGGTCTGGTATTTGGAGGCCTAGCACTTTCTTTGTACTGGCTTGTGTTCAGCCTATGTGAGCCTTAAATAATCGGGTTACCCTAATGGTGGACCGATAAATTGCACTTTGTATTTGTCTGCTAGCTGAAGGGCCCGCTCCCCGAAGGTCTGTCCGTCAATTTCTTCTTCTCCGACAGCCTCAAAGAAAAAATTTTCGAATTGAGGTGGGGAAATAATCACTAGAATCTTAGTAGGTTGCTCATTTGCTTTCCAGAATGTGTGGACAATATTTCGTGGAAGGAAAACAAATGATCCAGCTTGGGCTACAAAAGTGTCATCTCCCAATTTGATGTTAATTTCACCTTCTAGGACATAAAGGGCCTCATCTTCATTCTTATGGATATGTTGGCCTGGGCCGCCGCCGACTAAGTTGGCTTCAAACAGAGAATACGCCCCATTCGTGTCTTCTTTGGTTGCCTTAAAAGTTAAAGGGTGATCAGACACCTGCAGTAGTTTGCCCTCATTTGGGCCTAACACAATTCTATTGTCGGTAAATGACATGGAATTCTCCGAAATGATTTTTGGTTAGGCTCTTTAGACATACTGTTTTTGTTAATGGTGGGCGATGAGGGACTCGAACCCCCGACTCCCTGCGTGTAAAGCAGGTGCTCTAACCAACTGAGCTAATCGCCCTTAACGCAGAGCGCGCTTGGCGGGACTTGAACCCACGACCTCAGCCTTCGCAGGGCTGCGCTCTATCCAACTGAGCTACAAGCGCATTTGAAAGTATTACGCTCCAGATTAGGAGTATTAAAAAAGAAACTCTTTTAATCTGTAGAATAAATGTTAATTCCACAAATAGCACTAGTCAATCTCGATTGGGATTATATTGAAATTTGATTACTGGTATTACTCTATCAGTTTTGTTCTGATATTTTTGAAAATTGGGATAAATATCTATCAGTGATTCCCATGCTATAGCTTTGAGATCGTCCTCGAGTATGACAGCAGTAGCATTCAAGAATTTGCCTTCTGCCAGAATTTCAACATCTGGGTTAGAGAAAATATTTCGGTACCACTGAGGAGCTTTAGGACTCCCCCCAAAGGAGCCGGCACAGTAATAATGACCGTCAATTTTTTTGAACAGTAACGTTGTGTAGCGTTTCTTCCCTGTCTTTCTTCCCACTGTCGTAAGCAGGAGCATATCTAACCCTGCCAACCTCTCCATAAATTTTCCTCTAGTCAAACGAAGAATTAAGGAATGGAATTTGCTGAATGCGACGATAAGTGTTGATTGAAGATTCATCTAATATAAGTTCAATCGAAATTCTTCAAATTCTTTATTTTTTCAAGATTTAGTTGCAGGATGCATTGCCCAACAAGGCCTATGGCTTTCTCCACATCTTTTATACTTATTATAGAATTGTGACTATGTAGATATCTTGTGGGGACAGTGATATTTATTGCAGGAGCGCCCTCAAAAGATTTTTGCATCTCCGCTCCATCTTGCCCATAGCCACTCAAAACGTTAAATTGTAAATTTATGTCGGAATCTTTGGCAGTATCTATCACGAAATCACGGAGTTTGAGGTTCGGAAGCATAGATGAATCGTGTAAAAAGATTGCTGGCCCATTCCCAAGTTTCTCCTGAGCCTCGTACTGTGAAATACTTGGATAGTCGCCGGCCACTCCGGATTCCAAATTTAAGCCTATATCAGGGTTTACAGCATAGCTGCTTGTATGTGCCCCACGTAACCCTATTTCTTCTTGCACAGTTGCCACCGCACATATATTGAAAGGCAAATCGCTGTCTTTGACTGACTCCATTACTCCTACTAAAACAGCAAGGCCGGCCCTGTCGTCCCATGCTTTACCTAATATGAATTCACTATCGTTTAGTCTTGTAGCATCACTAACAGGTGCTATAGGATCTCCAGGTTTTATCCCTAATCTGTTCTCGGCATCTGCTTTATTTTGAGCACCAACATCCAAGAATAGGTTTTCTCCTTTAAAAACTTTTCCCCTTTCATCTGTCGACATCACATGTGGGGTTTTGATTCCTGTTATACCTAAAACAGTCCGTTTTGATGTCAGTATTTGCCATCTCTGACCAATTATTGCTTGATCTAACCAGCCTCCCAAGTTCTGAAATTTGATAAACCCTTCATCAGTTATAAACCTCACAAGCAATCCGACTTCGTCCATGTGAGCAGAGAGCATTATATTGAGAGAGCTAGATGACCCATTTTTTATACCAATAAGTGAACCCATTCCATCCGTATTCAAAGAATCTACGAATGGATATAATTCTCTTTTCATTATCTCTCGCACTGGATTTTCGAACCCCGAAGGTCCCGGAGCATTTGAGAGTTCTAGCAGTAATGATTCTAGATTAATCATGGATTCCCCTATGTAAAGTCAGAATGTTCGACCAGCATCTGTTTTAAGTCATAAGTATAGTTAAATATTCTTCTAAGGTACTACAATTATATTTTGTAGTGGTATCTTCTCTGCCAAATTGGGTATTATTGCTTGGGATTAAATTAATAATGACTCCACTATCGTTTGTGTTTTAAAGGTTTTATGGTTGAGATAAAGACTGATTCAATGCCAAACAGGAAGTTTTCCTTCCTCGATGTTGCCAAAGAGTTTGTCCCTAAAATTCTTGATGCTTCCCGGGTAATTTCTGAAGGTAGAGAAATACCTCCCCAGCTGGCATCAGAAATGGCGGAAGAGGGACTTTTTAGGCTTTATATTCCCAAATCTGTTGGGGGCTATGAAATAGATTACCTAGAGTTTTTAGAGTTGGTTTCAGTCATTGCAGAGGCCGATGGAAGCGTCGGCTGGTGTTTTAATCAAAATAACGTACTGTCAACCTTATCCGCTTTTATGCCGAAGGAGTTAGCTCAGGAAATTTGGTCTGACCCGACTGTTGTTTTGTCTAATGGACCACCGATTTCCCCTGTCGCCGTTCCAGTGGAAGGCGGATACCAATTGAATGGTAGATGGAATTTCAGTTCCGGTTCGCGTCACGCAAAATGGGTGGTGGCTTTAGCTCCTGTTAAAGGTAGGGTGCTGGAGGATGGTGAATCTCCTGAGATGCGAAATATGATGATTCCAAAGGAAGAGGTGGAATTTATCGATACTTGGGAAGTTAATGGATTGAGAGGAACTGGGAGTTTTAGTTTCACTGCTAAAGATTTATTTGTGCCGGAATCCCATTCATTTGTGGAAGGTGGACCCCCTAGGGAAGAAGGGCCAATATATTTGATTCCTAAGAGTCTTTTGTTTTGCTCGGGTTTTGCGACCACCGCATTGGGTGTTGCTAGAGGGGCTTTAAATGCTGTAATTGAATTATCATCTGCCAAGACTCCTCAAGAACAAGATTTACTAATGAAGCAGCCTTTTACACAAAGAGAAATTGGACAAGCAGAGGCTATATGGAGATCTGCTAACGCGTATCTTCGGGATAGTTCTGAAGCTGTTTGGGAAAGTGCGGTTAATGATAGGGTGATTCCTGTGGAGACGAGAATAAATTTGAGACTTTCCAGTACCCATGCGATTAGAGAGGCGGTAAAAGTGGCAGACATGGCATATTCCCTTAGTGGGGCAACCGCTATTTTTGAAACCAGTCCAATACAAAGGCGTATGCAGGACGTTAGGGTAATATCTCAACAGATTCAAGGCAGAATGTCCCACTATGACACAGCAGGACAATATTTTCTTGGGATGGACCCGAAAAGTAGGTTGTTTTAGGTTTTGTCCGAGAGTAATTTCTTTGGTTTTATTATTCCGAATGAACTTGTGTATCCGTGGACGTAGGTAGATTCCCCCACCGGACCGACTTCTCCATTGCAGAAAAAACCGGTTAAGGGTATTTCACCAACAACCTCCTTAAACATGTTGGTGTCGTGATTAGCTTCACCATATAGGTATGCACCTCTTCCGAGGCATGAAAACAGCAGGGCTCCGAATTGACTTTGTTCAGACTGGTCACTGTTGTAGTTCTCTAACATTATCTTTAGATTTTCTGAGGAAGTATTTGAGTCGCGTAGATGAAATTGTACTAATTGGCCTTCTCTTAGCATTTCTCCTATTGCTAATTTTCCTTCATCGGGGTTGGCACCGACTATATTACGGATCAAAAAGTCTTTCGTGGTAGGGGGGTCAATAAAAGGATCGGTAACGGTGCCTAAAAACAATGAATTCTGGAATAATTGTTGATCCGGTTCAGAAAGTTGATTGTATATTTCTGACAAAACTGTAAAAGGGTTATGGTCATCTAATCCGGTCAGTATATTTCGTTCGCATCCGGTTATCCTCATAAGGCTTCCTATTGGTTTGCAACCCTGGGCAACAATAGTGTCTATTTCTACGTCGCCAGCTAGAGCTATACCAGCCACACCTTGGTCAGTGGTTCCGTTTAAATATATGGCGTTACTTCTCGGTTGGGACCCTCCACTAGCTATACCACCGATGATTGTGGAGTCTGGAAAGGCATAGTCCATTCCCTTGATAAGACTTTGTATTTCTACTGTAAAAGGATCAGCAAGAATAATAAATTTCGGTTCTGAATCTCTTTTAACCTTTAGTAGAGATTCCCATTTTTCAGGTGGTTGATCACCATCCGGCAATTCAGTGCCAGTAATATGAAATGGGGTAATCGAAACATCAGGCATCATGGCAGCCGTCAGCGCTATTTCTGGCCTATTCTCAACTTCAATGGCTTCTCCTATCACGCCATTACCAGAGCAGCCTATGAGCGTAGTTTCAGGAAAATATTCAGAAACTAAACCGGGTAAATCTTGGTACAAGGCTTGAAAATCTGGAGATATAAATGCTATGAGTAGGTGAGGTTGAGCCTCTAAATCCGCTTCAATTGCAGACAGACATTCACGTACGCCAGTTTCAAAATTTTCGGACTCTGATATTTTTGAAGACCAATCCATATTTAGTACCCTCTGATTCCACTCCCACCTGCCAGCATTTCTCTAACAGAGTCACGAACGGCAATGGTGGCATCTACTGATACCATTATGTCTTCATTTCGAAACTTGCCTGCAGCATGTATTTTTTCAGTTCCTTCATCGGTGACCTTAATGCAGTCAGGGTGGTCAGGTTGACCTGGGAATCCCATGGATTGGGCAAGATCGTTTGGTCCACCGGCAAATACATTTATTTCATTCACCTTCAATATTTCATCCAAATTGTTGTAGGCCTTAATATCTTCTATTTGCGGCATGAGTAAAAGATCGTCATTTGTATCTTGCATCATTTGCTTCAGGTCATCTACCAGTCCAAATCTCTGAACCCTTTTGCTGGTGTAACTTCGATGGCCCGTCGGGGCAAAATAGCAGCAATCCACCATCGCTTCCGCTTCCTTACGGGTGTTTACAAAGGGAATAGTTATGGCTTTTATCCCGCGGTCAATGTAATTCAATATGTTGCTAGGTATTTGGTCTGGAACACGCATAGTGGGAGTTACTCCCCATCCGTCACACATTCTACAGAACCTGTCTATCGTTTCTGGTGTGACCGGAGCATGTTGCCCGTCATAGTTCACAAAATCCAGACCCATAGCCCCGGCAAGTTCCACCATTTCATCAGCATAAAAACTTAAAGATATGCCATAGGATTTCTTACCTTCTTTCATGTTCGAAATAATTTTGTTACTCATTGTTATTTACTCCTTTGCTCATTTATCAAGCTGATTAATTTGCAGGTTGGACCAGTTCAATTAATACTTTGTCGGGCCCTTCAATGTAGGCTAGCTTTGTGCCGCCCTGTATCACAGTTATATTTAAAACGATTGGGATTCCTGACGCCTCAAAATTTTCTATGTCGGATTGGATGTCATCAGTCTGGAACCCAAAATGTTCAAGTCCAAGTACATTTAATTCTGCAGGGGTGGTTTTTCGGGATGAACCATCAGGTTGAGAGGATATATTTAATCTGGTTGAACCTCCGGCATCCAGGCTTACAGTAACGGTTCCAGGCATCACCTCTTTTTCTGAAAGAATTTTGGCGCCAAAGAATTTTTCATACCACTCGGCTGAAGTCCTGGGATTTTCAGATCTGATATGAACGTGATTTATAAAATAAGACATGTATATTCGATCCTCTATATTGTTGGCATATTTGATCCCAAAAATCTGACTTAGTAAACATGTGACGAGTAATCCAATTAGGCTTTTTTGTTGCCATGACGATAAGGCCTTGATTGGTTATAGGATAACTTTGTAGTCAAGGCGCTCTCTAGATCTAAACCAAGCTCCCCACATAAATCTGCTATTCTGATAACTACATCAGCTAATTCCACAGTAAATCCCTCTGGTTTACCTTTTTCGTTGAACCAATTTTCCTTTAAGGAATCTTTTCCTTTTAATCTATATACTTCAAGAGCTTCGCTAACTTCACTGTGGATAAGAGCAAGTATCTCCCCTATATTTCTATCAGGATCATCCCACCATCCCTTAGATTTAGCCGTCTGATTAGACTCTACTATGAGGGTTTCAATCGTCATGGACATTTTTTGGTCCTCCCATGCAACTAGTTGATGTATGGGGCCAGGTGCTGGATAGTTTCTTCATAACCTTTCTTGGTATCTTCATTGAGTACCAATCTTATTTCATCGACACCAGCATCAAAAAATTTTCCCATTTGAGCTGCGCATTCTTCCGGAGTACCGATTATAGTGGTTGCATCAACCATTTCATCCGTGACAAGACTGGCAGCTTTGCCACGTTCCTTATCCATGTAGGCTTTTCTTACCATATCTGCCTCTTCCCCGAACCCAATTCTGTGCATATATTGGTGGTAAAAAACTCCCATACCCCCGATGTAAAAAGAGATGTGTGGGCGCTCTTGATCCCTCGCCATCTTTGGATCATCGGTCACATAAATAGATACTTGGGGTGAAATAGTAATGTCATTTAGAGTCCTATTTGCAGACTCGGCCCCTTGCTTCAATTGAGCAACTGCAGCGTCCATTCGTGATGGGGCGAGGAATATAGGAAGCCATCCATCAGCTATTTCACCTGTCATTCTCAAGCTAGGAGGGCTTAGCGAAGCAATGTAAATCGGCAGGTCAGGCCTGTGAGGAGTGAATCTCAATCTGAATCTACTTATCTCAAAAAATTCACCAGTGTGATCTAACCTCTCGCCTTTCATTGCTTTTCGAAGTATGTCTACATATTCTCGGATTCTTGTTATCGGTTTTGAAAATTTTTCGCCGTGCAAGTCTTCAATAACTAATTTACCACTCGCACCTAGCCCAAGAAAAAATCTGCCTTGTGACATAACGTCCATGTTTAGGGCCGTCATTGCAAGATTCGCGGGTGACCTTGCGAAGACTGGGACGATGCTTGTACCTATTTTGATCTGAGTTGTAACAGCGGCTATTTGGGCTAGTGAGGTAAATGCATCTTCACCCCATGATTCCCCCATCGTTATACAGCTATATCCTAGATCGTCAGCCATAATAGCCAATTCTTTGGTCTCTTCCCAAGAACCCCCAGGAGCTTTGAGGCCCATTATTCCGACCTTACCCATAACTTTCTCCTTTCTGTTGATGTGAATTTATTCTATCCGTTATTTTCATTCTATGAATTCATCACCTACTACTTTCATTGTGCTAACAGCTTCCTCATGGTTTAGGTCCCCCCATTGAAAGGAAAGAAGCAAAAAATTGCATCCACTGTTACTTTTGTACCTTTCTAAATAATGAATAACCGATTCAGCCGATCCGGCGATTATTTGTTCTTTTTCAATAGCAGTTTCAAAATCGACTCTCCAAGGTAGTATTCTTTTTCCCATTTCACTTTCTATCATTATCCTAGGCCTCCGACTAGTCCCGTCAGGGAGCGGTTTACGGAAGTTGGAGCGGTATGTTTCAAACGATTCTTTAGCTCTTAATAAAGCAGATTCGTCCGTTTCTCCTATTAATACACGTTTGGAAACTCCCAAGAGGGGGTTTTCATCAAAATGGAACACCGTTTCAATAGATTCATGTTCAGAGCGGGTTTTCGAATAAAGGTCATTGATTTTTGGGAGATTATCAATTGTGCCTTCCGTTATTAAATTTGCACCTATCTGTCCAGCCTTGATAGGATTTCCAGCAACCCAAATAGGAGGATGTGGCCGCTGGTAGGGAGTTATTTCCATCCAAAGATCTTGCAGATCATAATGTTTTCCAGTGAAATTGACGAATTCTCTAGTTAGACCCTGCATTATGATCTGCAAGGATTCTTGATACATACTGTCTGATTCAAGCGGGTTTTGTCCCCACATTGCCAGTTCGTCTCCAACCGGAGCGCCTCTACCAAAACCGATGTCTAATCTTCCCTCTGTGAGGTTGTCTAAGGTACATATTTCTTCAATGACTCTGATAGGGTGATGCAGGGGAAGTACGTACACTAATGGGCATAGCCGAATTCTTGATGTGCTTGAGGCCAAGGCGCCAAGATATGCTCCTTGAACTGGGGCTGCGGTTAATGGTGAATGATGATGTTCGGCTACATGGTACGAATAAAACCCCAAGGTTTCGGCAGTTTTGACCATAGATATTCGTTGATTATATTGCTCATGCAGGGTTAGGGATTTGAGGCGTTCGACGTGGTCAAAAATACCGATTTTCAAGGACTCTACTCTTTAATAGCCTAGGAAACAGGCTCAGCCAAAAAAACAGGTATTACACGTTCGGTTTTTTCTTGGTATTCCTGATATGGGGGAAATGCATCCACGGCTATGTCCCAAAGCCGAATTCTCTCTGTAGAATCAGTTACCTCTCTTACCTTCATGTCATAAATATTTGGGCCATCTTGAACTTTAACTGAGGTGTTGGCCTTCAAATTAAAGTACCAAACAGGATGTTTAGGAGCTCCTCCTGTTGATGCAACCAATATGTAATTAGGCCCATCTACTGCTTTCATAAGAGGAGTTTTTCTTATAGAACCTGTTTTATTACCAATATTCGTTACTACAATGACCGGCAGACCAGTTTCCCGAAGGGTAGTACCTTCCGTTCCACTGCTCGATTCATATAACTCCACCTGCTCTCTCACCCAATCTCTCGGGCTCGGTATGTATTCACTCATTTTATTAGTTCCTTTCAAATAAGCTTATAGTTGGCATATTTACCCAGCTGCCAATGCTGAGACCACGTTTGCTTTATGATATTTTCTCACTTTATCTCTGAGCAATGGTATTAACTCGTTGCCCCAGTATATCGCGTCTTCAACTGGATTAAATCCCCTAATCAATATAGTAGTACAACCTATCCTGTAATATTTCAACAAATGTTTTCATGGGCTTTCGCGAAATGGATTATATGTTCGCTGCTTACTCCGTTACCAATAACACTGACTTGGCTTTTACTGGAATTACCTTTTTCCGTGCCTATCATTCCCATGATCTCTAAACTCATCGTCTTTTCCTTATATTACTCTTCCCAATCATTTCCTTGAGATATCTTATTTACGATTTTTTCTGAGCAGTCCCATAATTTTTCTGCCATTGCTTGATCTTTTCCGTGTTTGGAAGTTTCCTTTAGATTGCAGTTTGAAAAATATTTTCCGCTTACTTCTTTGAGATCCGGATGGGTGCTGACATATAGTTGAGTAGCGGCTCCCTGCTGAACATTTTTGAAAAGAAGTTTTTCTAATACGATTGACCCGTATTTGATGACAGGGTTGTAATGTCTTAGCAGATTAGTCCTGATAACGCCTGGATGGACCGCGTTGGCTGTCTGTCCGGATGCCTGAAATCGCCTGGCCAGCTCATTTGCGAACAAGATATTTGCTAGTTTGGAGTGACCGTAAGCTTTTTGAGGGCTGTAATGCCTATTGCCAGAGAAGTTATCAAACTGAATCCCATCGTGATAGGAAAACACCTGGTGTGCAGAGCTTGATACAACAGTTATGCGTGCTCTGCTGGTTAGAATCGGTCTTAATAGGTTGACTAGCATAAAATGACCAATATGATTTGTTAAAAATTGTAGTTCTATGCCATGTTTTTTTTGCAACTTGGGCAGTGCCATAATTCCAGCATTGCAAATTATAGAATCTATTTGGATGCCTGACCTAATCAAATTTTCAGCAGATTTGGTGATTGAACTAGGTTCTGATAGATCGCATTCCAGAGGTGTGAATTGCTTGTTCATGACTGATTTTATTGACTTAGCTTTGTCAATTGTTCTAGCCATTCCAATGACCGTGGCCCCTCTGAGGGATAAGACTCTTACTGTTTCTAGCCCTAGGCCAGAATTGGCTCCAGTAACCACGATTGTTTTATTTTGGAGGTCCAGGGACTTTGTTGCCTCTTCTGCAGTTGTATGAAATCCCAAACCGTTTGTCCCAACCTTTCTGAAGCGATCCATAAACGGAATCCGTGAACTAGCCAATGTTTCTAACAATTATTGCTCTTTGCTGGTTGCGCTAATTGATCTTTAGTATTCATACATCGCACATCTCTTGCATATTTGTTCTGGCACAAGGCCTACTGAAATTAGAAATTTAAAGACCTTACACCCGAAACAGTAACCGATTACGGCCTCCAGGAATGCAAATACACTCAGAATTGAGAGTAAAACTATACTCATAGCATTTAGATCGATCAGCCACAATGTCAAAACGGACACTGAAAACACCAACCCAATACTTTGAGCGAAACGCTTGGGTGGCCCAGGAACTAATTTTTCTTCAAGATTCAATTTGGGAACCAAAATCTTGGTGACGATTAAAGCAAGTGGGCTTACTTTTGGGCCAAATAAAACTCTGGCTAAAAATCCATAAGCCATTACCAAGAGGATTATCAAAACAAAATTTTCTTCCAACTTAATCAGACCAATAGATATAAGGGACATCACCATTACAGCAGAAGCGACCAGTCGTGCCGCTGGCTCATTGATCAGTTCTGGGAACGAAAAAAACTCCTTCATATGTACATAAACCCTATAAATTAGGCTGAGGGGTAGTTCGAAGATATTCTTTTACTATTGTGTGTCCCTTGGGAAACTTATTGGGAATGTCTTCAGTGGCAACTGCTGGTACGACTATGCAATCTTGCCCATCTTCCCAGTCAGCCGGTGTAGCGACTTGGTAGTTGGCAGTAAGTTGCAGAGAATCTAGAACTCTCAGGATTTCGCTGAAATTTCTTCCTGTAGATGCAGGATATGAGATTATCAATTTCACTAATTTATCGGGCCCAACAATGAAAACGGACCTAACTGTCAAAGTATCGTTTGCATTCGGATGGATCATACCGTAGGCGTCCGCTATTTCTTTGTTGGGATCTTCTACGAGAGGGAAGTCGACGTTAGCATTCTGAGTTTCATTTACGTCTTTTATCCATTCATTATGTGATTCGAGAGGAGTTAAATCGGCCTTTGTACCAACACTCACTACCAGCACTTTTGTGTTCCTCTTAGTGAATTCTGATTTTAGGTTCGCCACTCTCCCTATTTCGGTAGTGCACACAGGAGTAAAGTCGGCTGGGTGAGACATGAATACACCCCATTGGTTACCAAGCCAGTTATGGAAATTTATTTGGCCCTGGGTTGTATTTGCCGTGAAATTAGGGGCTTTGTCTCCAATCCTTAAACTCATTTTATTCTCCTAATAAAAAAACCCCGCTTTTGCGGGGTCTTTTACTTGATTAACTAGTCTTATTCAATCAACGATCAATACCCCGATCCACGTCGGTCGGTACAACAAGAACAGCTGCATGTGCATATTGAATCATTCATTTCGGTACTAATCCTAACCACTTGTTAATAAGTTTTCAAGGGTTTCAAGTCAGAGGTTATTAGCACCATTTATCTCTTTTTATACTGGCGCAGTGATTTAAGGTTATTGGGTTTTAGGGCCATATTTTGATATAAGGTTAATGTCAGAGGTTTTCGATAATGACCATTTCGGCTTTAATAGTATTGGTTTTGAGGATAATTCTCCCATTATCCATTTTTAAAAATAGAATTACTGGTGCGATATTATCGATGACGTTAGATATGTTGGACGTTGTGATAGTGGATGCTTTGCAAGTTGCGTTAGGGGAACCGAAAGTCGGGTTCGGCGATAATTATCAACTGTTCGACAAATGGCTTGATATGTATTATTTGTCGATCGAGGCCCTGGTTTGCCTGAGTTGGCCCAACCGGCTTGCAAAAGTGACGGGAATTTCACTCTTTTTATTTAGGCTGGCAGGGATTTCTGCTTTTGAGATAACAGGGGAAGAATTTCGAAAACTTATTTTCTTCTTCCCAAATCTTTTTGAAAATTTTTTCCTGTATTACATAATTTGCGAAAGGTTTGCTCCTCGCCTTATACCGACAAGAATCAAATCTATGATGATAGTTTTGTTAATTCTCTATCTACCAAAGTTCGGCCAAGAGTATGTTTTGCATTTTGCGGAAGTGAAACCTTGGCAATGGGTAAAAACAAACATCTTTTAAAGGATAATGAGATTAGCTAAGATCCAGATTTTTCTCCTTCTAACCCTTCAGTTTCCATTATTTTAGAGGCGCTTTTATGATCAGCCACATTACTAAGCCTAGCATCAGTGGCTCGTGCCCAAGTTTCTCTATTATTGACTACGAATTCTATAGAATCCCGGTAATCGAGCAGCATAGAGTTGACTTCAGGGACAACATATCTTGCGACTAAATCCCAGCTATTTTTTGTATTTTCCCTGTTAGCCCAATCATGTGCGAATCCAATAACCGCTCCAAACCCACCCGTAAGGTCGACCATTTCTTTTATTTTATTAATTAAATCGTCAGGAGTGCCAATAACTGCATTACCTACACCCGAAAATGCAGTAGCATCTACTGCTTCATCTGGGGTTTTGTAGATTGGGCCATCATCAGGTCTTAAGGCCCGAGTACTGTATTCGTTATTATGCCTGAATAATCCCTCTTTTGCTTGTTCCCTGGCTTGTTCGCGCGTTTCTGCTATGTGCCAACTCATCAGAACGCGCCAATTCCTCCTAGCTATTTGTGTTCCGTGTTTCAATGCAGATTCTTCGGCAAACCCCCATTGCGTTGCAAGTGATTTTAGCCCTTGTGAGGCCATTCCCCCAATCGAAATTACACCAGTTTCATATTTACCAGACAATGTCATCCCTGAAGGTGTAAAAGTGGAGGCAACAACAAATTCCATGTTTTTTTGTAACGGACGTAATTGAAGTTTAGCATCCCGTAAGGTAAACCATTCCGACTCATGCGAAAATCTTTCTCCCGAAAAAAGCCTTTTGATTATTCCAATAGATTCGTCTTGTCTTGAACGTAAAAGCATTGGATCTAATCCCAGGGTGTGAGCATCAGATGGCAAGGCGCCTGGGCCAGATCCAAAAATAACTCTACCTCTAGATTGGTAATCTAATTACACAAGCCTTTGAGCAACCATAAAAGGATGATGATAGGGGAGTGAAATGACGCCGGTGCCCAATTTGATTCTTTGAGTACGTTCCGCAGCAGCCGCTAAAAATAATTCTGGGGATGCTATTATTTCCCATCCAGTCGAATGGTGTTCACCGCACCAAAATTCCTCAAATCCCAAATCATCTAAGTGCTGTACAAACCCTAAATCACTTTGGATCTGTAACATTGGGTTTTCACCGATCGGGTGGTGCGGAGCCAAAAAGGCACCGAAACGCATGTCTGTCAAATTAAACTCTAAATTAAGTTGCCACCGCCTAGGATTCTGCGGCTGTGGCTGTATTCTTTAGGTTTGTTAAACCTGTTTGTATATACCCTTGAAAACTGCATAAAAACATACGACCCCCAGCAGAAACCCAGCGTTCAATATTTTTATCTCCTGCAGTTGACCCAGTGGCGTATTTAGCGGCAGCTATTTTTGTCATAGAACTTTCAATAATTGCCTCAACGTTTGGATGGCTAGGTTTTCCGAGATATTCGGGCCCCATGCTTTGAGAGAGATCTCCTGGTACAACCATGAAACAATCCACCCCATCTACAGTCAGTATTTCATCAAGATTTTCGATTGCTACAACATCTTCTATTAGGGCTATTAACATTACCTCATCGTTGGCCTTGGTTACATAGTCTGTAACTCCCAAGCCTTGCCGCGAAGTAAACATACCCCTATTTCCTTCGGGAGTGTATTTTCCTCCTTGAACTAGCCTTATCGCTTCTTCTTTTGTGTTTACGTGCGGTACAACCACGGCTTGTGCTCCCCTATCTAAAGCCCTGCCCACAAGCCAAGGATCATTGTTATTTACTCTTACAAGCGATGTCATACCCCATAGGTCACACGCTCTAGATATATCACTTATTTGTGACCAAGTCGCTTCCCCGTGTTCCATTTCTATCCAGATGACATCGACAGCTCCAGATGACCCTAGAAAATCGACCATATCGGTGTCCGTACATGCAACTGCGATGACAGTTTCTCCATTTTTTAATTTTTGTTTGGCTCTGTTTTTTCGTATATCAGCCATGTTTTATTATGTGCTCCTCAAAAATTAATCCCTTATATAACTTCAATATCAATCAACTCTTTTATTTGGGATTCACTGTAGCCCAAAGAAGATAGAATCTCATCATTATGTTGCCCTAATTCCGGGGCAAATCCTGGATTACTAGGAGTTTCAGAAAAATTCCAAGGTGACCCATGGATTTTGATATTTTCTCCGACTTTTGGGTGAAAAATTTCTTTAACATAGCCGTTGGCGACAACATTAGGATCGTTAGATGCTTCCAGCATTGTGTTTACTGGGGCTGCAACCATATCCGCCTCTCGCAAAATGGTTACCCAATGTTCGCGGGTATTTGTTGCAAACAGCGATGAGAGGGTATCAAGGATTTCATTTTTCTTGTTCTCAGAATCGAAGGCCAGTCCCAAATCAAGCAAACCTTTTTCCTCCATTAAGTTGTGAAATCCCAAAATTTGAAGAGCTGAGATCCAGTGCCGGGCGTCTAATTGAATTGCTAGAGGCTTACCGTTGATGTCGTTAAAACAGGCAGCGATTCCTGCCCTGTTACGGCTACCGTTTATTCGAGCCCCAGTAATCGGAGCTTGGTTTTTCCACATTGTTGTCGCCATAGTCCAACCCATTAGCCGAAAAGCACTACCTACTAAGGAAGTGTCTACCTTCTGTCCTTTCCCGGTCTCCCTTGCACGAATCAAGGCAGCTAAAACGCCTCCAAAAGTAAGAATTGCTGTAGTTTCATCCGCGACTGAGGCTACTCCAGTTCGCATAGATTGCCCTGGGATAGAGAAGGCTTCAGTGATCCCGGATAGAGCTTGTCCAACGGCGTCTGTTCCTGGCAGATTTGCGTCGGGACCTTCTAATCCATAAGCTGACACGGAGGCGTAAACTAGTCGAGGATTAATCTTTCTTAATTCTTCATATCCAAACCCGTTTCTTTCTGCAGCACCGGGTCTAAAATTCTGTCCAAATACATCTGCTCTCTTTACCAGTTCATGTAGAATTTTTTTCCCTTCTTCTGCTTTCAGATTCAAAGTGAGGCTTTTCACTCCCCTATTGTTGGTTTCAAAAAAGGAACTTACCCCATTTTTGATTTCGCCTGCACGTCTTGAACCGTCACCTGTTCCTGGAACTTCAATCTTTATGACCTCGGCTCCTAGATCTGCCATCAGCATATATGGCACTGTCCCTGCCTGCGCTGTAGAACAAGTTACTACCCGTACTCCTGCTAACGCTCCTTCTGTGGTGCTCATTTTGATTTCCCCATCCTAAGTCGGAATGTTGTATTTTATTATTCAGCGATAATTTCTTCCCCGGTTTTATGGAAGTTAATCCAGTCCCAATCCAGGTTTACTCCAATACCAGGTCCTTGTGGTGCATAAACATTTCCCTCTTGATCTATAGCATCAAGATCATCACTATAATCCAAATATACAGGAGCTTTTGTTGTTGGTAAATTTGGATGTACCAGCCCAAGTTCATAAAAATTGGTGTTTCTTATAGAAGACATGATATGCCTATGGACTGGGCCTGGACCGTGGAGCTCTACGTCGAGCCCGAATCCTTCCGATGCATGAGCTATTTTCATCGCCCCCGTTATTCCTCCATCTTCGTGTGCTCCGGCTCGTACATAATCGGTAGCATCAGCTACGATGAAATCAACGTGCTGTTCAAGTAGGCGAATGTGCTCAGTTTGAAGCAAGGGCGTTTTCACCAATTGTCTCAATTTCCTATGCGCAAATTGAGAAACACCATTGTCTTGGAACGGGTCTTCCCACCAAAAGAAATTGGCCTCGTCACAAGCCTTTCCAAGTTTTAAAGCGTCACCAAAATTTTTTATTTCACAGGCAGGGTCTATAAGCAGATCAAGTTTTCCTTCGAATTTATTCCCTAGGTTTAAAACATTTTCAATCTCACGATTAATATTGTCCCGTGCTAAACCCCATCCATGCACTTTGAATGCCTGGTATCCCATTTGAAGGCATTTATGTGCGAAATCTTCGAAATCTCCAGCTGTTGATAGACCACCATTCTCATCGCCATGCAAGGTGGATGCATAAGCTTTTAATGGTTGCAGGTCGCCTCCCAGTAAGCGGAATAAGGGTTCTCCATAAAACTTGCCTGCTATGTCCCAGAGGCAAATATCCACAATTCCCATTCCCAGCATTGCCCAATGCCTGGAGCCTCTTTTCAAGTCGTTATATATTAGTTCACGTGTTAGGGCATTTTTCCCAATAAGGTATGAACTCAACATTTTTATTTCAGCTAGAGTTGGGCCGGTAACATCAGGATACTCTCCGGTTAGACCTTGATCGGTATGTATTCTCACCAAAGTTCCCGATTGTTTGGATTTCCCCCCTGGTTTATACACCATGTTAAAAGTGTTGTAATCCCGACTCACTTCTTCCAATGTGTGAGAATAATGAATAGCTTCTATTTTTGTTATAACAGGTGATTCTCGCATTATTCCCCCTTCTGCTATTTTTGTTTTTTTGCCTTGTGAGTAATTCTTTTTTGGTGAACCCAACAGAGTTTAGATGTTCGGATTCTTCCATCCCCCTGAAATTTTTTCAAGTTCCAGTGCTATTGCGAGTGAAACGTCCTCTCTCCATGGTCGTGAGACGATCTGCACTCCGATTGGCAAATTCTCTTCGCAGGTTCCGTATCTGACGACCGTACCAGGCCACCCCGTCATGTTGTAGGCGCTTGTATAAGCAAAGGCGTTTTTGTTTTTGTTGCTGAATGTTTCCCCGTGATCGGTGGCAGTGAAAGGAGCCGTGGGGCTGATTATAACGTCGTAGTGTTTCATAAAGGACAACATGTGACTGCGATATTGATCTAACCTCTCAAGGTTGGCTGTGTATTCAGCTGTGGATATAGGTTCGGCATTGTTTATTCGCTTCTGCAGAAATGGAGATATTTCTTTAGTATTGGCAGATTCCATTAATCTTTTTACCCATTCTCTTCCATCACCTCCGTTCAATGCATTATTGATTTCAGGAATCATTCCCAATGCATTGGGACGATCTTCTTCAACCGTAGCACCTAAATCGCCTAGGTCCATAGCTGCACTTTTTACAGCGTCTTGGATTGCTTGAGACGGTTCGTGGATGCCGTTATCGGTGTAAAAGGCTACCCTTAAATTTTCGATCTTAACTTTATAGGGGTCTCCTAAGGGCATTTCAATTATTGCTGGATCTATCCAATCTCGGCCACACAGGATAGGTAGAGTTAGTATCAAATCCTCTACGTATCGGGCCATAGGCCCATTTTGAGTTAGAGAATCGACAGCTCCCATAGCGTGGTTCACAATGTGCCCAGTTCGTGGTATCCGTCCACTATTGGGTTTGATACCGGTTATTCCGCAAAAATGTGAAGGCATTCTTATACTTCCACCTGTGTCGCTTCCTATGTCCAGCGGTGAACCACCGGAGGCTATGATGGCTGCGGCACCACCGCTTGATCCTCCAGGAATTCTAGTCAAGTTATACGGGTTGTTAGTCCGTCCATAGACCAGATTGTCCGTTTCCCCAGCCAAAGTGAACTCAGGAGTATTTGTTTTCCCTAAAAGTATGGCTCCAGCATTTCTTAATCTGGACGTGACAGTTGAATCATTATCTGGAATAAAGTTCTGTCGTCCTTTTGTCCCGCCGGTCGATACGACTTCTGCAGTGTCCAGCGAATCTTTTAGAGTCATAGGGACTCCATGCAATGGGCCGATATTTTCTTTTTTTGATATTTTCACATCTGCCGCTTTTGCTTCAGCAAGTGCTCTTTCAGAACACAATTGAACCACTGCATTGAGTGCAGGATTCACAACCTCGATGCGCTTTAAATGCATCTCAATTACTTCTAGGCACGAAACATTTTTTTGTCTGATTTCACTTGCTATTTTCGTTGCTGATCCATAAATTAGATCGTTCATCGCATTGCTCCTTACTTCGATATTGGTCATAGTATCACTAGCTTCTCTTCTACAAAGCATTTCTTGATTCTTCAGAAACACAGGAGTTTCACCAGTGATATATTTGACGTATTTCTAAACAGGCGTCTTCTTATGCGGCATTATGAAGTTAAATCAACCGTATGGTCGAATCCTCGACTTTGGGCTGTTTCACTAGGTGAAACTCTCGCATGGGCAGGTCTTTTCTATTTGTTTCCCGCCTCTCTGATTCGGTGGAAATTACATTTTGATTGGAGCATATCCGAACTGTCTGGAGCACTCATGATTGCCTTGATTGTGTCTGGGATTACTGGGATAGGGTCTGGGAAATTAATTGATAAAGGACTTGGCCGGGCATTGATGTCGGGAGGGGTAGTGTTAGGAGGAGTTTGCCTTTTGTTTATTCCTATGGTTAGTTCCCTGGAGGAATTTTATATTTTGTGGGCTGTAGTGGGCATTGCTATGGGGGCCTGCCTTTATGATCCCTGTTTTGCTATTCTTACTAGACATTACTCTTCCGAGGCCAAAGAACCTATTGTAATGGTCACCCTTTTTGCAGGCTTTTCTATAACTTTCAGTTTCATTTTGTCTGCTTTAATTTCTAGTGTTTTTAATTGGGAAACTAGTTTTTATGTGTTTGGTGTTCTACTGTGTTTTTTGGCAGCACCACTCTTCTGGATTGGGATCTCAGTGGATACAAAGGTAAAGCCTTTAGCAGCAGGTATTTTTTCTGAATCGAAGAGTCTTGTCAGCTTCTTTCGAGGCTTGATCGTAAGGCCAATTTTCTGGGGATTAAGTATTCTCTTCACAACCTTTGCACTAAATCACATAATGTTAATCAGTCAGATACTGCCATTATTTGAAAGCAAGGGCGCTTCTTCCACTTCCTCTGTTTTGATTGCTTCAGCTATGGGACCGATGCAAGTTGGTGGTCGTGTCGGGTTACTGGTAGTTGAGAAGCGCCTAAAGAGAGAGTTTAATATCGTTTGGGTGGCTATATTTAGCTGTTTGGTTTTAGTTTGTGCAAGTGGAATGCTTTATTACTCTGAAACCAGTCTTCTTATTCTTGGTGTTTTTGTTTTATTTCAGGGACTATCGTTTGGAATAATAAACCTTGTCAAGCCGGTCATTGTTGCTACACTCTTGGGTGAGTCTAATTTCGGATTTATATCTGCGATCGTAGGGATCGGTTATATTTTGGGATTTGCGATCGCACCAGGGGTGTCCGGATTAATTTCGGATTTATGGGGTCTTGACGCTCTGATTGCTACCTCGTTCTTAACGGCACTGTTAGGGCTTGCTACATTTTCAGGAGTAATACTAAAAAGTCGTAATGTAATTAATTTCTGAGACTTTTAATAAAGTTTGCTAGGTGACTACCTATCTCGTTTGGCGATATTTCCTGAATGAAATGCCCCCCCTGAACTGTTACTTCTTGTTGATTATTCCACAGTCTGGCCTTTTCCCTTTGCCTACCGACCAATATCGACCCTGGATCCGCATTTATAAAGAGTTTTGGTATATCACTCACCCTTAAAAAGTCTGAATATTCTTGTACTAATTGGACGATTTTTTCAGGTTCTCCTGCAATCGGTATTTCTCGAGGCCAACTCAAGGTAGGCCTCCTGTCCTCTCCTGCTAACTTAAATGGCTCCAAATAAATTTTGAGATCTTTCTCCGAAAGCCTCCCATCCCCGGCCAGTATTCTTTCCACAAAGATGTTTTTTTCTAATATCAACTCTTCGCCAGCATCAGACCTGAAAGCTTGAAAAATATTTCTTGCCACTTCTGGCCAGTCATCCCAACTTTCTATTGGGCTGGTTATGGCTTCCATGTAGGAAATACTTTTGACTTTTTCCGGATTCAAAAATGTCCAGTAAAAGCCAAGTACAGAACCCCAGTCATGAATCACAAAATGTATGTTCTTGAGGTCTAAATTCCGGAAGAGTTTATATAGGTATTCGGTGTGCTCTTGAAATTTGTAACTATGAGGCCCGGGATTGTCCAATTTGGCTGATTCTCCCATACCGATTAGGTCTGGTGCTACGACTCTTCCAAGCTGGGCAACATGGGGTATTATATTTCTCCAAAGATATGAGGACGTTGGATTCCCATGGATCAAGACTATGGGATCGCCTTCTCCATGGTCAATATAAGCCATAGATTTACCGTTTATAGTCATATGATGTTTAGGATATTGTTCTGTGAACGATTTATCGTTAGACATTATTTTCCTTGGTACTTTTCTCTAATTTTCTTTCAGTAAATTTAATTTCACTTGCTCGATATTATCAAAATAACCTTAAATATTCCTTTACGCCACCTTTTTTTCACTTAGGTATAATCGCGATTAAATTTAGTTTTAGGAGGATACTTTGGACACTAGTAAACTTGAAGTTGGTCAGTCAGCTCGTATAGATGTAAAGGTTACTACTGAAATGACGACTAATAGGACCGGAAACACGGGCGATGATGTATTGTCTACTCCGGCAATGCTGGGCCTAATGGAAGGTGCTTGTATAAGTCAATCGGACCATTTACTGGACAAAAATGCATCGACGGTCGGTTATGCGGTTGATGGGCTCAGGCATGTTGCGAGGACCGATGTGGGAGAAACAGTACAAATCAGCACCTCTCTAACTGAATTAGACGGAGCAAAAGGTCGTCTCACCTATGAAATCGAGGTCACTCATAATGGTAATACTGTGGGTAAAGCGATTCACAAAAGGGCGATAATTTCTAGATGATAAAAGTTATTTCACACTACCCCGAATAGAGATATATGCCATTGAGTTTCGGGAAAGGAGCACCAGTTATGGAAGGATTGTTTTTTACTGGAGATTCTGTTGTGGAGGCTATAAGTATCGACAAAATGGCTCCAGCCTCTGGGGAAGTGTTACTTCAAATGAAAGCTTCGGGAGTGTGTGGTAGCGATTTAAAGAATTTTGGAGCCTCAAAATCTGAGAAACCGAAACTGTCTGAGCTAAAGGTGCCCGGTCATGAGCCCGTTGGAGTGGTGGTTGAACTTGGTACAAATGTGGGGGGCCTCTCCATTGGAGATAGGGTAATGATGCATCACTATACGGGATGCTTGAAATGTTCTATGTGTCTTATCGGATACACTCAAATGTGTTTGGTTGCTCATGAGGTTTATGGGTCGACGGCACATGGTGGGCATCAGGAATACATGTGCGTTCCAGCTTATACATGTATTCCCATACCAGAGGGCCTAGATTTTGTTTCTGCAGCTGCATGTTCGTGTGGTACGGGCACGGCTTTTCATGCAGTAAAAAGGTTGAATCCTACGGGATTGGATACAGTAGCTATATTTGGTCAAGGGCCTGTGGGCCTGTCGGCGACTATGTTTGCTGCACAGCTGGGCGCCAGGGTTATAGCGGTCGATATATCTTCATACAGATTGAATTTAGCTAAAGAATTAGGTGCTAGCGAAGTAATAGATTCTTCTTCACACAATGCAGAACAAGTTATTAGAGAACTCACTTCAGGAGAAGGTGCTGAATGCACCTTAGACGCCACCGGAATACCAGAGGTAAGAATTCAGGCTGTTGATAGTGCTAAATATTGGGGGAAAGTATGTTTTGTAGGAGAAGGGAATACCACTACTTTTGACGTTAGTGCTCAAATAATTCATAAGCAATTAACTATATTGGGATCTTGGACATTTAGCCAGGCTGGTCTGAGCGAAGTCGCAAACTTTGTCATCGAAAGGAGATCTCCTATGGATAAATTAATCACCCATACATTTGGGCTCAAAGAGGCTCAAAAGGCGTATGATATTTTTATTTCAGGTGAAACAGGGAAAGTTATTCTTACAATGGATTGACGCTGTGATAGACGAATCTGAAAGGTTCGTAATCTAAAACGTAGCGATCGGATTTACGGGTGACCCGGTGCCTCCTTCCACTACCAGAGGAGCTATAGTTAGATGGAAGGTATATTCGCCTAACTCTTCACAGGTGTTTGCTAATCGATCAAAATCTGCATTGTCCAGAATTGGCATTCCCATGTGAGGTATTATTACCTCGTGCACAGCTATTCTCGCAGGATAGTCGTGCTCTCTATGTCCTGCTTCTTGAAGGTCCCAGCCCAATAATGAAGCATCTGTAGTATAAAGAAATTCAATTATCGAAGGTGCATTGCCAGGAGTATTGGGAGGGAATGTCATTTCTAAATCTGGATGTGCCTCCCAAAATGATCTATAACCAGACCGTATAAAAACTGCATCACCTCTTTGAGGGGTTATTCCTTGGCTTTTTGCCCAATCTTCTAGTTCCCAACCTTCCACTGGTTTATCGAATTCAACAAAGTCAGTGCCTCTAAATTTTGGTATGTCATATAAAACCCCTCTCGTCACTATGCCGTCTCTCCAGTTTTCTATTGAATGGCTTGTGGCTCCTGATTCAGTTACAAGAGCTGGGTCTTTATCGTTATAGAGACGTCCTCCTTCTTCTACACTTTTAGTAAAGAAATGGCATAGCGCGTCGATGTGTGTGTTTACAAACCCGTGGTAGGAGACGCCAATGTAATCTCCGGAACCTCTCTCATGGACCGACATGTTGTGATCGGCTGGTTTGGGGTTTCTATGTGGATCGGGGATCACAGACTGGGTTGCCAACGGATTCGCACATGAAACTGTCTCCCCTGTTTTAATAAGGCCAGCAGCTTCTTTTACCAAACTGGGGTTTATGTGGTTAAGTGTTCCAAACTGATCATCATCTCCCCATCTGCCCCAATTGCTGAATTTAGTTTTGTAATCCAGATATTCTTGTACTGTGGTTGGTGTTCGTTCTTTAAGGCCCATGTCATCTCACTTTATTTATATTTTTCCTAATCAAATTTAATTTGTTGATTCGAATTGTGTCGAACTCATAGGGTTTCTATATTTTCTCTTGAATTTGAAATATCAACCACCCGATATTGCAGAGTGGTTCCAAGGGATTATCCATTCGTCCTTTATTTCCATACCGAAACCAGGTGCATCTGAGGGTTTGATATAGCCATCTTTAGGCATGGGCATTCCTGGTATTGGGCAAACCTCTTCAAGGGGTATACCAGGATCTGATCCCATCCAAAATTCTGCCATAGGTGATTCTGGCATAGAGATAGCAAAATGTTGTCCCCATGGGGATGCCGCAGCGGCATGTGGAATAGTAATCAGACCCGCAGCTTCTCCAATGGCATATATTTTTAGGGCTTCTGTCAAACCACCGCACCATTTTAGATCTGGTTGAAGTACATCAACTGCTCTATTTTCTACTAACTGCCTGAATGTCCACCTTCCATGGTGGTCTTCTCCTGTCGCGAGAGGGACCCAGTTGATCGCCTTTCGAAGTTCAATATGTCCTTCTAAATCTGTCGGAATTAAAGGTTCTTCTAGCCATCTCAACCCGTATGGTCTAAGGCGTTCGGCCATTCTCACGGCAAATTCGACGTTAAAAGACATGACAGGGTTATACATTAATTCAGCATTATTACCTATGGTTTCTCTAGCAGCGGAGATTTTTTCTTCCACTAAATTAAGGCCTTCTATTCCCATGTCATAATGGGCTGGATTTGAGACCTTAAAATGTTTGAATCCCAGCTCTATTGACCAATCTAAATCGTCGGATGTCACATAGCAGAGTGATTTTTCTCTACAAGGCCCTCCTAGTAGACTGTAAACTGGCTGCTGCATTAATTTGCCTTTTAGATCCCATAGAGCAAGATCGATTCCTGACTGGGCTACCGTAGCTATTCCTCCAGCTCCAAATCTTTGAGTAGATCGCCACATAAGGTCGTTTAGAAACTCTAAAGCAAAACACTCCCTTCCTTCCAGTAAAGGTGCAAAATGATAATCAACGATTGATGCCGTTATTTCCCCAAAGCTTGTTTGACCCAGGCCCCAAGTGCCATCTTCTGCAATAACCTGCACCCATATGCTTTCGTTGGTGTTCGCACCGGGCATTTGACCGTGAGCTGTTGTGAATTCCGGGTATTTATTTATCGGTAGAGCTCTCGCAGAGGTATTGTTCCAGTTTGGTCTTCTTGGTTTGGAAGTAGGAGGTGATTTTGGTATATTTACCTGTACAGCTCTAATGTTCTTTATTTTCATTCAGTTCTCCGCGGTATGTGTATGCATTCGAAATTGCTAAGTTCGAGCTGATTGTCTTTGCTGCATAATACATGTCTTTTCTATAGGGTTATACTTCCCTGAGTTTTCGAAATGTTAGCATCGTTACTATGGACAATAGAATTAAAGCGCTTCCATGTAGGGACAGCGCTGCAGTAACGCCCAATATTGATGCCAAGGCACCGATTTCTAAGTTTCCTAACGGGGAAGTACCCACGGCTGTTGTCCACGCTCCCATTACTCTACCCCTTAAATCATTAGGAACGAGTCTTTGGAGCAACGTCTGAGAAAATAAGTCAGATAAAGCCATCATTCCGCTCATCACAAATATAGCTATGATGGCTATATAAACTGTTGGGGCCAGTCCAAGAAGGAGAAGAGCAATCCCAAATACATGTAGAACGATGATAAATTTGATTCCCTGGCGGCCCTTTTGTCCTAATATTGAAACTATAGCTATAGCTGCAATACCTCCAGCAGAGCTAAATGCGTTAAGGAGACCTAGTCCTTCAGGGCCCATATCCCAGATGTCTCTGGCTATACTGGGCATTAAAGCTTGAGAGGTGAAACCTAGAAGTTCAACAGACATTACAATAAAAACCAATGCAGACAGGGTGCGATTCCGTTTTAGCTCTTGCCAGAATTCATAGAAACCATTTGAAAGACTACCTTTCCTTGAAGGCGCCGATTGCCCAGGTGATTTGATCAAGGCCAATATCAAAAGAGCGCATCCACATCCAATAGATATGGCAAAATATCCGGTTCCGGCTCCCCATTTGCCCAGTACGAAACCGACCACTAATGCACCGACTAGTCCACCACTACGCATGGCCAGGACAAGGTAGGACATGCCTAATAATCCATTTTCGGCCCCCACCAAATCAAAAACAAAACTACGATTGATAGTATTGATCATCATGTGACAAGTACCTCCGATCGCTGGAATTATCAGTAAATGCCATAATTCTGATTTTCCAGATGCCAAAAGTAACCCCATCAAGAATGCGACCAAAGTAGCTGTTGCCATCAATGCCCGGATGAGGGTTCTTCTGTCAACAAGATCTGAAATAGTACCGGCTGTAAGACCTAGAAAAAATGCTGGGGCATGACGTATGCCCATGGCCAGACCTACCATGAACGGTGAGTCAGTTAATTCTAGGATCACCCAACCTAGAACGACATTTTCACCGCGAGTAACACTCTCAAAGAAAGATGCAGAAGCTAGTAGTCTGAAGTCCCGCAACCTTAGGACGGGCGAATTCTTAATTTTATTTAACAAGTTAGTTATTAAATGGGAACAAATTATCTTCCAAAGGAGTTTTGCCCTGCCGATGTGCCCCCATCAACCATGTAGACGCCACCATTACAGAAGCTGCTTTCATCGCTGGCTAGAAACATCATTAGTTTACCGACTTCCTCTGGTTCTCCATATCGTCTTAGGGGATTTCCTGCGGCCACGGCTTTCTGTGCTTCTTCAACTGTATTGAAGCCTTGTTTCCCTTCTGCCACTCTTTGTTCTTCAATCGATCGCATCATTCGGGTTTGTATAGGAGCTGGATTAACTGTGTTTACACGAATACCCATGGATGAGCCTTCCATGGCAGCAGTACGCATCAGTCCTATGACTGCGTGTTTTGATGTGGAATACGGGGCCATGCCTGCTGATCCCCTAACACCGGCTGTAGAGGAAGTGATTACAATACTCCCTCCAGCTCTTTCTTTCATCACCGGCATTACATACTTTAAACCTAGCCACACCCCTTTGACGTTCACTTCAATGACCTTGTCAAACATTTCTACCGGGGTATCTATTATTGAATTAACTTCGCCTTCAATTCCCGCATTAGCGATAAATATATCAATTCCACCATGGCGTTCTACAGTGGAATTAACAAATCGTTGTACCTGACCAGGGTCTGTGGTGTCAGCCGCGACATAGCTCACATTTTCGTCTCCAATGGATTGAACAACATCTTTCAGGGCCGATTCATTCAGATCAACTAGAACTACATGGGCGCCTTCCTCAGCGAAAAGTTTCCCTGCAGCTTTTCCAATACCTCCAGCACCACCTGTTATCACTGCAACTTTATCGGAAAGTCTTGCCATAAAGCACCTCTGGTTTGTGTTGTACTTCTTTTTTTTGCTACAGAATAATTAAACTCTGTGGATGATTCGGTTGTTAGTTTGAAATCCGCTTGCGGTAAGTTCACTTACAGCATCTCTGTTTTTCTTATGATCAGGATCAGTGTTTATGGTTGATATATTACCTGCAAGTTCTTCCAATGTTTCTATTGGAGAAGTAATTCGTACAATGTCTAAATCACTTGCCAGTGGTCGTGTTACCATCGGTTTCCTGTTGAACTTATCTCTCCATTCCAGAAGGGCTTCTATCAAAAGTTGTGACTGACCTCTTTTCGCTTTCAAATACCTGCGGTTGATGTATTGAGCTTTTGCTACATCTGTATTTTCTGGAGGTGCCAGAATTACCAGAGTCTGGTAGGTTACTTTTACCGAAAGTTCCTCAAGGGCCGTCAATCTTGATTGAGCTTCCGGGGAATTGAGTATAGAGGATTCCAACTCTGTTATTTCATCTAAAGTTAGCCCGGTAATAGCAGTGGTGACATCTCTGCTTTCTCGATGAGATGAAGCACTTGTCACCGTAATGATTCCTGATTTCCCGGTGACCTCTAGCGATTTTTTTACCCCTTCAGACAGGATGAATTCCTTTCCTGGTAATGGCACTCTTCGGATTTCAATTAAGGCTGAAGTCATTTAGACCTCCTTAGTTTATTAAATTTGATGAATTTGAGAGTGATTGTAATGAATTCGTTTACTTCTTACCAAATAAGAGATAAATACTAGATTAGAATCTCGCTTGAGTTGCCGGATTTGATTCATTAATCTATAAATTGCAACGGATTATCACTTTAGGGTGTAAAGGTATATTGAAGATATGAAGATGGAGTTCGGGGTACAAGTTAATTGTTACGAAACAGACTGGTCAGAAATTTCTAAAACAATTTTGGCGATGGAGAAAGGCAACTGGAATAGTCTGTGGTTTGCTGATCATTTTTTACCGCCGCATGCTTTAAGTTCAAAAGATGATCCAGTAGCTGCAGAAAAAGGAAATGCCTTTGAAGGATTTACTATCTTGGCTGCAGCGGCAGGTATGACTAGAAGGCTTAGACTTGGCCATTTAGTTTTAGGCAATACATATAGAAATCCTGGTTTGGTCGCGAAAATGTCTACTACTTTGGATCAGGTCTCAGAAGGCAGATTTACGTTATCTTTGGGGGCAGCTTGGTATGAAAGGGAACATCTGGCTTATGGGTGGCCTTTTCCTTCCATGAAGGAGCGTTCTGACAGATTTGAAGAAGCCTGTGAGTTGATCAGGCTATTATTGACATCGAAAATCCCTGTTGATTACAGGGGTAAATATTATCAATTGGAACAGGCTCCGATGTCGCCTGGATGTTATCAAGAACCACATTTACCGATACTGGTGGGTGGTACTGGGGAAAAAAGAACATTACTGACTTTAGCTAAATATGGGGATGTCTTTAACTTGGACGGTTGGTCGGGTAGGGGAATGTCTATGGATCTGTATAGGCATAAGGTCTCTGTTTTGGAAAGCCATTGTGAAAAAGTAGGTCGAGACCCAGACGAAATAAAGAAAACTTTGCTCATGCCTATCAAAATCACAAATGATTCCAAAGAAGCGAGGAATTTTGTTCGGAAATTAGGTTACCGCTCATCTGACCCTGCACATGGCAATTACGGAGGTAAATTGGTTGAAGCGGAAGAAAGTGGCTCTGTAGCAGGAAGTCTGGATTATGTCATTGAGAGAATTGAAGAATTTGCTAACGAAGGAGTGACGGAAATCATGTTTGGAGGTATGGAAACAGGGGATGTTGATACCCTGGAAATGTTGGACGATGAGATTGTTAGCCACTTTTTATAGAGAAAAGGTTCTATTGAGGTAACTATGGAGATTGGATATGCAGGTTAATAGAATTCTTATAAAAGATGCGGCCTATGTTATTACCATGGACGAGAAAAGACGGATTATTAGTGGTGGCAGTATATTGATCGAAAATGATCGAATCGCAGCTGTAGATAAAACAATTGATGTTTCTCAAGTCGATGTTGATACAGTAATTGAAGCCAAAGACATGGTAATAACACCTGGATTCATAAATGGCCATTGCCATATAAGTTACGCACATGCGACTCGAGGGATATTTCCAGACGACCTTGGAGATGATTATCTTGTTAATGTATTTCGTCTACAAGATTCAATGACAGCAGATGAAGAGTTGTGGACTTCACTCTTAGCCATCACTGAATTATTGAGTTACGGCACCACCACTATTATGGACCCAGGGAGTACCAAAAGTGTTGATGTATGTCTGGATGCCTATGAAAGATCTGGAATACGAATGATTACTGGTGTTCAGTTAACCGACACAGGAAACCCCTATCGGATGACAGTATATTCCCACGATCAAGCCTTGCGAGTCACAGAATCATTTATATCTCAATACAATGGTGCACTTGATGGAAGACTCTATGCTTGGGCCATGCCCTTTTCTCCAGAATATGTTGCAGGGGAACTGTTGGGTGAGTTAAAGGTCTTGTCGGACCAATTTAACGTCGGTTGTACTCTACACGTAAATAAGGCCGGCAGCTCTATGCCTGATGGTATTGATGAACCTCCTATTATTGCCTTGGAAAGATATGGGTTTGTAGGAAGTAATGTGACTCTTGCTCATTGTGTTGGATTGTCTGATGAGGAAATTAATTGTCTTGCATCTACCAATACGGCTTTAATTACATGTCCAACGAATGTGGTAAAAAATGGCGGTGGTTATGGTCAGAACTTTCCCTTGGCTGAATTAATAAAAGCTAAAGTGCGAGTTGGCATAGGAACTGATGCTGGGAATAATTCCAATTTATTAGAAACTAACCGGGCAATGTATTTAGCAGCTGTCCTTATAAAAGACGCAACTGGTGATCCTGCTCAAATTCCAGCCGAAAAGGCTCTGGAATTAGCCACTATCGATGGGGCAAAGGCCTTGGGGTTGGAATCTCAAATCGGGTCCCTTGAGGTTGGTAAGAAGGCGGATATAGTGATGTACGATACATTGAGACCTGAGTGGCAATCACTTTTCAATCCTGTGAATAGTCTTGTGTACAATGCTGACGGTAGAAGCGTGAAAACGGTATTAGTGGATGGGCGGGTTCTAATAGAGGATTACGTACCTAGATTCGTTGACACTGAAAAGTTAATACGAAGAGTGCAGGCATTCGGGTCAGATATGATGAAACGGAATAATGTGTCCTTTCCTCCAAAGTGGCCGATGATTTAGAAGCTTTCAGTAGCTCCCATATTTGTAAGGGATATCTTCTGGGGTTTGTGCTTTAATCCACGCCGGCCGTAGATTTCCGATAATAGACTCTATCTCAGAGAGGTCTGTGGAAGTAAGTTTCCATGTTGCCGCCTTGGCAGCATTTTCAACTTGGGCTACTGATTTCATTCCTACTATGGCTGATGTTATGGCTGAATTAGCCAAGGTCCATGCGATTGCTAATTGTATTAAGTCTCTTCCATTATTTTTGGACCATTCTTCTAAATTTTGTGTCACTTTATATATCGTTTCAAAAAGATCACCTTGGAAAAAATTGAACAATCTTCTTTCGTCATCCGTAGCGAAAATGTGACCCGGTTTGTAACTGCCACCTAATAGACCTTTGGCTAAAACCGAATGGGGAATGACGCCTATTTCGTTTTTCTCACAAAAAGCCAATGTAGGGTCTTCCTGTCGAAAGAGCAGATTATATCGAGGTTGTGAGCTGACAATCGGACCATATCCCATCGCTTCATCTGTTTGTCCTGATGTGAAATTAGATAGACCAATATGGCGGATTTTCCCTTCTTCCTTCAAATCATTCAAGATTTCCATAGTGTTTTCAATAGGCCATTTGGGTTGTGGAGTGTGCAGTTGGTAAAGATCGATGTATTCGGTGTTTAATGCAGAAAGACTGTTTTCTAGTGCGTTACGAATATGTGATGCAGAATGGTCCGGACCAGAGAGTTTGGTCGCCAATATTACCGAATCTCGCCGGCTTTTTAAAGCTTGTCCGAGAACCGACTCGCTAGTCTGATATCCCTCAGCAGTATCGATAAAGGCAATGCCGGCATTTATTGCAGCGTGGATAGTCTTAACAGCTTCTTGGGGGTCGACTCTTCCCATGCCACCGCCAATTGGCCAGGCACCAAAACATACCGTGGAGACTTTTAAATCAGATTTTCCTAATACTCTTGTTTCCATTTTTTCTATAACGGTAGGGTTTTTGGCAACCCTAGTCCAAATTCATTCGTTTCTTCCACAATTGTCATAAACTTGTGGATGGTTCTAGCAAGATCGATAAGAAAACCTTCCTGGGCTATTGAATCGACCATGGAAAACTTGCTCATTATGGAGACTGCATACGGGTTATTTGGTAAATAGACGATGCCTGTGTCGCCGCGAACCTTGTCCATGCCTCCTGGTTTATTCGCCACCACCACCTTAGACCCAATGGCTTTATTCAGATAAGCGGATTTTGGTTTGCTCATGATTCTTAAGACTTGGGCAGATACTTTTGGAGTAGGCTTTCTGTTATGCAAGTGATCCATTAGCATGATTAATTCGTTCGGAGTAGAAACATTTTCATCACCCCTGTTTATTGCCTCAGGATCCATCATTTTGCGTCTGAGCTTGGTTTTAGATAATCCCATGTCTCGAATTAGATCATTAATTTCTTCAATTCCTGCAATGTCTATGCAGGTGTTGGTAGCAGTGTTATCTGATGCAAGCATCATGAGTATAGCGACGTCCAAAACAGTAAATTCGGGATCATTCTCCAGAAAATGAATGACCCCACTTCCAGCTCCGTACATGTCCTGAGTAAACCGAATTCTTTTGGATAAGTCTATTTCGCCTTCTTCTTGCAAGGAAAACAGCTTTGCTAACACAGGTATCTTTATTGTTGATGCTGTAGGAAATATCTCATCTCCATTAATGGAAATGCTCTTTTCGCCTGTGAGACTTTTTACCGCTAACCCTGCTACCCCGTCAAAACTGGTAATTTTATCTTTTAAAATGGTTTCTAATTGTTTCCACAGAGAATCCCTGCTCATTTAATTCCTCTTTTAAATTTCAATGATATATAAAATTTTAAAGGATATGGGCTAATACGTATAATCGGACACGATATGCAATATGAATCTATTCTTGGAGTTTGAATTGAGAGGTACAAAATGTTTAGGAACGAAATGAAAAGAGATCTGGAAAAGGGTAAAAAGGTATATGGCACTATGCTTCAAGAGATGGTGAACCCTACAGCGGCTCAAATTTTTAAACGAGCCGGATTTGATTTTTTTATGGTTGATTGTGAACATAGTCCATACGATCAAGGAAGTGTTAGGGAAATTTTAAGGGTTGCTCGGCTGGAAGAAATTTGTCCTTTAGTCCGGATTAGAAACCTTGATTATAGTCTTGCGGCTGGCTATCTAGATGCAGGAGCTATGGGGTTGATGCTGCCACGGGTAGAGAATGTCACCGACACAGAAACATTAGTTAGTTTTATGAAGTATCCACCCGAAGGGATTAGAGGTCTATCCGGGGATGCTCCGCACTCTGACTACAGGTTTGGAGATCTTGTTGAATTTATCGAAATTCAGAATCAAGATACAGTGGCTATTGCTCAAATAGAAAGAAAGGCCGCAATCGAAAATTTGGAAGAAATACTTTCGGTGACTGGGATAGATGTGGCTCTTGTTGGACCTGAGGATTTATCTCTATCGTATGGAGTACCCGGCCAGACCTCTCACCCCACTGTGGTTAAGGCCATTCAAAAAGTTATAGATATTTCAGTAAAACTCGGAGTCGCACCGGGTATACATATGGGGAATATAGAAAAACTTACTGAGTGGAAAGAAAAAGGAATGCAGGTAATTATGTACAACTCGGACCTTGGATTCCTGATTGAAGGTGCAGAAGAAGGGATAAGGGCTTTGAAAAATTAATATAGCTGATCATGGATTTGATATAAGTAGACCAGTGGAAACTTCCACTTCCATAGCCTGATCGATTATTTTTGTCCTGTGTCATGAGGTTGTGAAAGCAATGTAGGTCCCGGATGGAAGCTAATCAATCCCACCTAAAAAATCTAAGAGGAGTTTGAGTACACTTTCGGGTTGTTCTTGTTGTACCCAATGTCCAGCATTATCCACTAATTGAATTTCACCCATATGGGTGCAGACCTCATTTTTCATTTTATTGATTGCACCGGGCCTCTGGAATATTCCCCAATCTTGCTTACCGGCGATAAACATGGCAGGTTTTGATATTTTCATCCCTGAAAAAAGTTCTAAGTTTCCCCGGTTCCCGCTACTTCCCCCGGATCGGTACCAGTTTAGACCTCCCTGAAATCCTGTTCGTTTGTACTCTGAGACATAGACTTTCAGCTCTTCTTCAGTTAACCATTCGCAGGTATTTATTTCCTCAGAAGTTGGCATATGTTTTCCTACGGCCTCTGGCATTGTGTCATCCAAATCCATAATGTAATAAGTTGGCATCTTGGCCAACTGTTCCGCTGTCCAAGAACACAGCGGGAAAGGCTTATTTTCCTTCCAATCAGCACTTTTATGATGGTAATAGGCCCTTATAAAGGTCGGTAATCCTTTTTCCGAATCCATAATGTCAGAATTGGCCTCGCGGGTCCGATAGTAATCCTGGTAGTGTTTTCTAGGCCTTTTAAGATTAGCTAATTCTGCAGCGATGTCGGCTACCGGGTCCTTGGTTGTAGTCAGGTTTTTCAAAGTGTTCAAAGGTATGTTAGGTGCGCCTGTGAAAGGAGCACTCATCATAACAACAGATTCGTATATATCAGGCCTTATCAGAGCTGACCAACCCGCAACACCGGCACCAGAATCGTGACCTATAACACTTTTGACTTTTTCATAACCTAGTGCAGAAACCAAACCCAACATGTCTCGTACAAGATTGTTTTGGTAATAGGAAGAAAGATCCGAAACGTATGAATTGTTCCATCCAGTAGTTGCGCCAAATCCCCTTTGATCTGGTGCTACTACGTGGTAGCCAGATTTTGATAGAGGTAGAATCATTTTTCTCCAGCTATAAGATAATTCCGGAAATCCATGGAGCAATAGTAGGAGGGGATTGTTTTTGTTTTCAAAACCTGCCTCGAGATAATGAATATCAAGACCATTGACGCCTCGGCAGACCCGTGATCTTATCTGATCAGACAGGGTACCGGCCCCATAATCTTTTGTATTATGTGTCATATCTATTCCTGTTTTGGTTGAAGTTATGACTACTAATAAACCATAAACATTTCTTGCAAAATATCGGGATCCTTGGTTATTGTTAAACCTAACATCAATAATATTCTGGCTTTTTGTGGATGAAGGTTATCGGCGACCAGAAACCCTAATTTGGTGATGCGTGGTGTAATGACGACTCTGCCTGCGGTAGACCTTGATGCCAAAACTACAGGAATCCCTTCTTGGGTGGTTTCAGATCCAGTTTCCAGCATAATTGGAGGCAAAGTTCCAGACCCAAAACCTGTTAATACCATACCGTCGGATTTATTTTGGCGGACTGCGTCAATAAACAGGTTGTCGGAGCCCGCGTAGGCATAAACTATATCTACCCGCGGGAGTTCTGTGAGCGTTTTAACGTCAAAATCAGTTGAGTAAGTATGTTTTCGGAGAGGACTTCTATAGAAGAGTACCTCTCCATCCGAATCAGAGTAACCCAAGAATCCTAGTTCGTTGGCACGGAATGTTTCAACACGTAGAGTATTCGCTTTGTAGACGTCTCTAGCGCAATGGATTTCATTGTTAAGTACGGTTACGACGCCTTTATCTGTTGCATGAGGGCTCGCAGCAACCCTGATAGCGTCTATGAGGTTTAGATCTGCATCTGTGCCAAATGCAGTTGGTGGCCGCATTGCCCCGGTAATAACGACGGGTTTTTTGGATTTTACTGTCAAATGCAAAAAATAGGCTGTCTCCTCTAGTGTGGCAGTCCCGTGTGTTACTACAACCCCATCAATATTTGTAGAGTTTAAAACGGTGTTGATCCGGTTACTTAGCTGGAGCCATTCCTTGGGGCCTATTGCCGGGCTACCTACGCTGATCATGTCCTCACTTTGTATATCGGCTAGGGCATTAATTTCGGATATTCGGTCCAATGATTGTTCTATGCTGAATTTTTTACCGAGTTCAGCATACTGAGTGTAATCCAGCCTGTCAGGTCCAATGCCAGCAATGGTCCCACCTGTCCCAATCACGTGGATTAAGGGTTTTCGGTCTGCCATAATTTTGCCTCATTTTGCAAAAATTTTTCTAACAACCGGCCTCCGGTAAAAGGCCCTGAGTCCTTGTAAGAAATTTTGAAAACCAAGATCACTTTATTTCAATTTCCATGAAAGCCACCTCGATTTCAGAATGGTTGATTACATTGTGTTCAGTCCCTGAGTACCTGAAATACGGAATTCCGATTTCTATCTCGTTCAATGACTCTGTTCCTGTTCGGTCTACAATTGTGAGGGTGCCTGTAAGTAGTGGTACTACTGTGTAATCGAGTTCGTGCCTGTGCCAGCCTGTTTCCTCACCTGGGCTAAAATGCCATTTTGTTACTCGTACTCTTTCGTTGTCTTCAAAAACTCTGGATGTAGCTGGCATGATGTTTGTATACCTTTGTGCTATTGAATTAGTTCCGCTAATTTAATAGTGGCTCCGGTACAATTTATAGCACCTTTAGTTTAGGTTATGAATATTGGATATTAGAAGCAAATAGTACCATTTTCACTAAAATAGATCGTGATATGGCAGTATATCTACCTTGGTGTGGAGTTGCCGGGATTATTAGTAACTCCAGATCAACAGTTACCCGTGTATTTTTCTATTCTTTTGATAATATCTGTTGTAGAAATATCTGAGGTATAGGGTACCAACCGGAAAATCCCCAAATCGATTGGAATCTTATAGCACAATTGTTTCATCTCCCCTGAAAAATCGTCACCATGTACAACCAGATCTATACGATGGGTGGTTATCCATTCTTGATCAATTATCAATGGTGCATCAGGTATGACTTCATCCACATGGCGACAGGAAGATACGGTATCTATACGTTCTCTCATGGTCATTATTGGAGATCGTTTATATTCTTTTACAACCTTGTCAGAATGAATTCCGACAATTAAATAATCACCGAACTGTCGAGCTTTCTTAAGAAAGTTAGCGTGACCATAATGAAATAGATCGGCTACCATATCAACATAAACCCTTGTCATTATTATTCTCCCAAGTGCACTTTTCACAACTCATATATAAAAATGAAACGATGGCTAGTCTTTTTCCTTTAGCACATGAATTCGCCCATACATTTCGTTGGGATCTTGTATATAGAAATAATCCCTCCCTGGTTTTAAAACCTCTTCATATAAGATTTCTCTATTCTCGCCGATGCCGATATCCACTGCATAATAGTCTTCATGGGATAAATCAAATTGGACACATCCATCGTGATCGGTTGTTTGCCTACTCACACCGGCAATGGCTACTTCAATCATCGGAATAGGCTGAGTGTCAGCAGAGAGGACCGTGATTCGGATAGAGTACTTCCTAGGAAATAAAAATTTTAAAACCCTAGTGAAAATAGAATATTTTACTTCAAGGTTTATAGATTCTGGTATCGAATCGATGATATCGGCTTCAAAGCCTGTTTTCTTTGGCACTCTCCAATCGGGACCATATTTGAGTGTTAAATATTCTTCCGGAGGACTCGGCACGAGAAAAGGTTTATCTAATAAAGATACGGTACTTAAATCCTCATAAATCTGAATAGGAATTTTCACGCCAGGGTACTGCAAAATACTTTTTTCCAATACCCTGTAACAGGTCCAATCGACAGGTATGCCAAGTTTTGAAAGTTCTACACCGATATGGAAATCTGTTTCCAATACTTTTACTTGAAAGCCTGCCCGTTTAAACTCATCTACGGCTTGTAAAATGGACGGCTCATCGAGATTATACATGCCAATAATTGAACCAATATCTATATCGTCATCCCAAGGTATAAGCTCCCCGTCCCTGACAGCACCTAGACAGGTTCCGTGGCGCAGAAAAAAAATAATATTGGTATCATTTAGCAACTGTCTGATCTCCAATAGTACCTTCCCTGCATCTGCCATATGCATTGATCTCATTTTCTCTCTCCTAATTGGCTGGAAGCGATGCCATACGTGACATTACGTATCCGGTTTCTTGGGATAAGTGCCTTGATATCATACATTTGAACTAGTAACAGTTGTACCATTCCTATTCATTGGCTTTCTGAAAGCGCATAATCGTGGAAAGAGAGACTATATGGAACAGACTTTCTCAGATTTAATGGCTTTGACCCTTGGAGATATTGGACTTCCGTCCGACCATCTTGTCTGGAAGGCTCTCTTACTGACCATTATATCTCTATTAGTAGGAATACTTGGTGGATTTGTTGGCCTTGCTTTGGGAACGATTCGCTTACCTGCACTGCTGCTTTTAGGGACACCAGCTGCCATTGCGGGAGGAACTAATATTATGGTCAGCAGTCTTAGTTCTCCGTCAGGCGCAATAAAGCATTGGCGGGGAGGTAGGGTGGACATGAGGATAGTAATAGTGATGGGTATTCCTGCTTTTGCAGGGGCCTTTGCTGAAGGATTCCTCAGTGGTGTAATACACGAAGGGATACTCCTATTTCTCGCAGGACTACTCGTGTTGTGGCAGGGAGTAGAATTCATCATTATCTACCAAAACCGTGTAAAATCCGGCCAATCAACTTCTCCTCTATTCGGGGCTGGATTAGAGGGATCTTCAGGGCTATTCACTCCTGGGCGGGTTTCTGCAGAAGCCGGAATTGGGTTGGGGGTTGGGCTTCTGGGCGGTGCCGTTGGGCTTATTTTGGGCAGCATACGCTTACCAGCTCTTGTCAGAGTTCTTAAAATCGATCCCCGTATTGCTGCAGGATCTAATCTTTTTATCGGATTTTTTATGGGAGCTGTAGGATGGATAGGGCACGCTAGTCAGGGAAAGGTCGATTACCCTGTTTTAATCCTTATGGGAGCGGGTGCTATGGTTGGTAGTTGGTATGGTGCGAAGTTAACCGGGAAAGTGAATCTGAACACTCTTATTCTTACGATGGGCTTCGTTCTACTAGCTGTCGGGTTGTTGTTAGCATGTCGAGGGGCCTTACCATTGTTTCAATAATTGCTTATCTTAATTAAAAGGGTACGGGTTTATTCTAATTTATTAACCCCTTATTCTTCTTGGATATAATTATGTCTTCTATGTTCGGGACAATTTCTGGGAGCCCATTTCCAGGAAACACTGAGGCCCATTGATAAAGGCTAAAAGCTTGCTCTTTATCGGTAGAGAGCAAGGGTGGGTCCTTTATCACAATATCCAATTCACTTATAACTGAACTAGCAAACTTTTTATATAAGCGATCAGCGGTGTCGAATATGTTTTGGTCTTCAGATGAAGCCTTTATCTCTCTTTGATACCACTCCATTGCATTAAATTCTAGCTTTCTAGTCCGAGGATAAAAGGATGCCATTAAATTCCATTGATCTCCCTCACGATTTTGATCACCGCTCCCTCGAAAATCAGACCTTATGATTAATGCAGGTATGTCCAAAGTTTTAGCATACAAAAATTCTACGACAGTCCCTGAGTCTAATTCTGTGCCATCAAAATTAAAAATTGCTAAGTCACATGACAACACACAATTTAAATCTTGATTTCTTATGTCGACTGCCCTATTTGTAGATTGTTCAAGGTCTTGCGGTAGTATGCACCGGTATTTCTCCTTGGAAAGTTTATTTATGTAGGAGGCTAAAATAGCGTTACCGATAAGTTCCTTGTGGTCGAATAACGCTCCGGCAAAATATATTGTGTATTCGGTATTTACTTTTGCATTCATAATCTTTCATCCCTTGTGATGAGGATTGTAAACCAACCCAAGTCAAACTTTAGGCAAAATACAGATGGAAACTAACCAGTCAGTATAAGGGGGTTCATTTGAGGCTTCTGAGATTTCTTATTTTATTTGGGGGTAGGGCCCTCTGAATTAAGTTATATTAAACGAATGTAATTTTCTCAAATTAGATTACTAAACAATGATTCTTACCTCCTTTCCCTGGGATAAAAAACTTTATGGCTCCGTCTAGTTCTTCAGAGGATACGAATCCTTGATACCGATGTGATATCTCACCGAGGCAATTGATGATGAATGTCCATTGAAAGCTCGGCAAGTTCCATTTTTTGAAAGTCTCAGAGTACAAACCAGCCTTAGAATCATTTTGGAGTTCGACTGGGTTATCATAAATTTCAACATGGATGAAATTTATTGAAGAATTCATATAAGAGCTTAATTTTTGTAGCACTTTCACCTGTGGTCCACATGTCTCATCTTGACAGAAAGCGGGGCTGGAAAAAGTAACAACAGTGGCCTTACCATTTTCCATTGCATCCTTGATTGAGTGTCGATACAGGTCAGGGGCAATTACATTTCCTGTTGAGAGTTGCTGGATATTTACTACGCTGTCTAAGGTTTTGTTCTTTGTTATGGGAGCCTTATCACCTTCATTTGGGGCGACAGTTTTTTCGTTAACAGTGAAATTCGCTTGAACCGAAATGTCTTTTTCGTTGTCCTGTAAATCTACCTGGAATGTCCATTTTCCAGGGTACGGAAAATTCACATTGGCGACAAAAGATCCTCTGTTGAGATCGTCCCAATGCATGAACTGGGCAGTTTTTTTTGATTCTTGTGAATGCTTGATCGGAGCATAAAAGGTCACCATGGAATAATCTCTATTGATAAACCCTGTCTCAGACAGAACTATAAATGCGAATCGATTTTCCCCTACGGCCAGATCTGTCGTAGCCAAAACTATTTGATAGCCTCCCTCGGTGATTGAGCTTTTTATCGGATATTCATCTGTAAATGGGTCTTTAATATCATTGCAAGAGGTCGTTAAGGTGGTTATGCCAATACAAAACAAGAAAATAGAAAGGAATCTGTTGTAGCTCATTTAAATGATTATTCCCTTACATCGGAGCCGAAAGTGAAAGAATAAATGGAGAACCCAGATGATGTAGAGCTTAATATTAGCTCTCGCGTGTCGAATTTTTCCAACTTAACGAAGTTATACATCCGAGAACTGTCGACTTGAACAAAGCTCTTTCCGCTAGGGTCAAAGTAGACATCCTTACCCGCTTCTGATTTCTTTACAGGGAATCCATCCAGGGTGATTAGTACCTTATAGGGGGTTTTATGTTTTCCCAAAACCACGTTCACCTCAGCCCCTGAGAACTTTAGAAAAATTTGATCGATGTAAGCATCAGTATTTCTGCTGTGAGAAATATATTCTTTTTCTTTACTCCACAAACCTTCAATATAAACCCTATTTTTTTGTTTTTTGGAGGGACTTTTAAAGACATCTTTTTTCTTCCAAGCATCGGTTCGAATATTTTCATAGTATTCTTTATTTCCGATATATGTATCTTGAAAAAAGTTGAATTTGTAGTTTCTATCAGTACCCATGTATAACTCCAACGTTTGCTCATTGGAAATATTGGACGAATCACCTTTTTGGTGGAGATTAACTTCTAAAGGGATATCTGAGGTATCGAAGCCAGCCTCCTCTAATAAAGCTCTTATTGCTAATTCTGTCTCTTCGTATCCCCCTTCACCAAAGTGGCTAAATTGGATCACCCCATCTTTATCCAAAAGGTATTTCGAAGGCCAGTATCGATTATCAAATGTGTTCCATATATTGAAATCGTTATCCATCACTATCGGATAATCAATTCCTAAATACTCTGCAGCAGAGACGACATTGCCATATATTTTCTCAAACTCAAATTCGGGACTATGCACTCCCAAAACATTTAGACCCTTTTCGTTGTATTTCCGGTGCCATTCATTTAGGTGCGGAAGAGTCCTTATGCAGTTGATGCAGGTGTAGGTCCAAAAATCGATTAGAACGACCTCGTTCCTCTTTTCCTGTAAGACAAATGGTTCACTATTGATCCATGGCCCTGAAGTGCCAAATTCAATAGGGAGAAGTTTCGGGGCTATTTGGGGGTTTGCTATTGAATTGTCTGAGATGTTATTAGAGCAGGCGAGCATCGCCACGAGCATGGTTATTAAAACTAGATTTCCAACGATCTGTGCCATATTAATTCTCATTCTAAAACATACTTGTTAATAGCTATAATGCACATATGAAAAAGGACATTAAAAACTGCATTGAGACAGTAACGCTTGGCTTCAGAATAAAAAAGATATCTTCAAGGGTTTTGTAATGCCGGATGACGGTGAGACTCCCAAATTTACAAGTGCATTGGAAGAAAAAAGACAGATTTCACCTAACTTTACTATAGGAAGTAAGAAACTGGCCTCAGCAATTGTGTTAGGGCATGCAGTGAGCCATGTTTTTAATTCTTCGCTTCCCTTACTGCTTGCAATGATGAAAACTGACCCACGTTTCAATTTAACAGCGACTCAATTTGGTGTTGTTGGAGGATTCGGGCGAGGAGCCTCGGATGCTACCACAATGGTTGCAGGTTATCTTGGAGAACGTTTCTCTGACCGCCCTGGGGCCATGATGGCAATATCGTTAACTATTATGGGGACTTCCTTCTTTTTGTTGGGAATGGCTCCTAGTTTTTGGTGGCTTCTTGGGGCGATGCTCCTTGTCGGAATAGGCCCTTCTTTGTATCACCCACCAGCGATTGCAGAGCTATCTAGAAGATTCCCGGATAGACGAGGATTTGCGATATCCCTTCACGGGACAGGTGGTTCAATAGGAGAAATGTTTGGACCTTTCATAGTGGGCTTGTTAACTACGGAGACATTCAAGGTCGGTAGCATCATTACCATGACATACCTAATCGCATTTGAATGGAATGAAGTTCTTCGAATAAGTGTTTTGCCTGCTTTAATTTTCGCTCTAGTTGTTTATATTATGATGAGAGGTGTTTCGAAGGATGTCCCTAAGGCAGAATCTTTTGCAGAATATTTCGGCGGTCTGAGAGAATTGCTAAAAGACAAAGGGATTTGGGGCTTAATACTGGTCACAGGGTTGAGCGATATGGGCCAATCTTCGATTATGTATTTTCTTCCCCTTTACCTGATAACAGCTGTAGGAGAGGGAGGGCTTGCCAAAGACCCACTTACAGTGGGAGTTTTTCTGGCTGGAGCACAGGTAGCTGGAATTATTGGCCAACCTGTACTTGGTTTGCTGTCTGACAAGTGTGGAAGAAAAATAGTTCTATTGCCTAGTATGACTATATTAGGAATTTCATTTATCGGATTGTATTACGCATCTGATGGATACCAACTTGTGTTGAATATATTCGTTATGGGTGCTTTCTTATACTCATTGCATACTGTTTTTATTTCCGCTGCTATGGATGTTTCGGGTGGAAAATCACAGCCAACAGTAGTCTCGTTGATTTATGGGGCAAGTTTATTGGGAACAGTTTCCCCAATTTTCACCGGAATGCTCATCGATGAATTTGGGATAAAATCTGCTTTTCTATTTAGCGGGATCATTTGTTTAATAGCCACCGTGGTTCTCTTATGGGTCAAGCTTCCTATGAATGTAGGCATGGCTGACTGAAAAAACACACCTTAGTTTTTGGGGAAATGAGTTTCCAAGCATTGATCGGAGATGAAATGCTTAGAAATCCCCTTCAATGACTAGTTATAATGGGGACTCAAAATTCAATATCACAGGGCAAGGCGAACCTATGGTTAATGATTAGTTCATTGAGGAAAATTCACTACAGCTGGGTTGTGTTGGCAGCTGTTTGTGGTTTGGCCTTCTCTAACTCTGTGGCTAGTCTTAATGTTTTAACCGTCTTCTTTTTGCCGATGTCCGACGAATTTCTGTGGAACCGTACACAAATTTCCGGGGCGGCAAGCCTGGGTGCCTTGCTGGGGGCAGGGGTGGCAGTAGTGACGGGAAGAATCCTGGATCAAACAGGACCAAGGGTCATATTGGCAATTGGAGCCTTAATTACAACTATTTCTATGATTGCTTTAAGCCAAATCTCCGCCATCATAGCGTTTTATATTTTTTATGGGGCAGCACGAGTAAGTGATCAAGGATTTATTCAAGCCGTTTCCCCTTCTATCATAGCTAAATGGTTTGATAGAAATAGTGGAATGGCTGTATCTGTTTTATTTGCTGTCACGGCTTTAGGTGGTGTATTACTTCCTTTGATATCCCAAGCATCGATTGAAGAATTTGGTTGGCGATTTGGATGGTTGGTTTTGGGTTTATTAATGTTTCTAGTAGGAGCACTTCCGGTTATTTTATTTGTTCGCTCTCCTACAGATCTTCACGAGAATGATAGTGATGAAGTTGAGTCGGGAAACTTCACATTCCCTGAATTTTCTTTGTCGGAGGTTCTCCACACTAAGGAATATTGGTTTCTAACGACAACAGTATTTGCCACTGGCATTGCTACTGCAGGCATAGGGCTACACATAGTGCCCTTCCTTGTAGGTCAAGGTTTGAATCCAGAGGAAGCGGTTGCTACAGTTAGCGTTCGGTTTATTGCTTCAGCAATTGGGGGATTAATAGGTGGTGTTTTGGCTGATCGCTATACACCTCGACTACTAATTCTGACGGCCATTTCTGTAAGGGCATTTTCGATCGCGTTACTTATATTTGCTGATACTTTTTTCAAGGCTGTGTTTTCCGGGGCTCTTGGAGGGATTTCAGATGGAATTCAATCCACAGTACTAGTTTTGCTATTAGTGAGCTATTTTGGAAAGAATAATGTCGGTGGAATATATGGAGTCAATAGGGCGGCGGCAGTTCTTGGTTTTTCAGCTGGCCCAATGATCGCCGGTATAGGGTTCGATGTAACAGGGAGCTATAACTACATTTTTTGCGGGTTCCTACTTTTGACAATTCTTAGTATAGGTCTGGTCTTTAGTGCCAATCGGACATTCCCAGCCGTGCGATAAATGTGAAGGTGTGACTGCAGTACTATCCTTGCAATGTCACTTTAGGCCTAGAAATACCATTGAATGATTCTAGAGGCATGTGGAATCCGGTTTTCATATTATGTTTTCCGATTGAAACTGGCTGACGTCATAAACATGGATGGTGATGTCTAGGCTGATACCTTTCATGTACTCGTAACCAATTACGGGCAGGATATAGAAGTTCAGAATCAATCAAATTAAACATCAAAATCCTGAGGAAAAAGGGCCGAAGGTTCCCGTTTTGTAGGGAACTTAATCTGGGAGGTTAATTTTTCAGAGCCACTCCACTTTTTATGGCTGCGGCTTTTACATTTTTTGCGACTTGATCAGCCACATCAGTATCAAAAATGCTTGGCATAATATATTCGTTATTAATATGGCTCTCTGAGACTCCCTTGGATATGGCAAAGGCTGCGGCCATTTTCATTTCATCTGTAACTTTTTGTGCTCTTGCATCTAGGATGCCCCTAAACATGCCAGGGAAACACAAAGCATTATTAACTTGGTTGGGGTAATCTGATCTTCCTGTCGCCATAACTTCAACGAGTCCTTCGACTTCCTCCGGCCATATTTCAGGATCAGGATTCGCCATAGCAAAAATTATTGGGTTTGTGTTCATCAAACTCACGTCTTCAATTTGGAGGACTTCTGGGCCTGATAGGCCTATAAACACATCTGCACCTGTCACAGCTTCTGTGATTTGCCCAGAGATATTATGTGGATTTGTTATTTTGGAATATTCTTTCCAAACTTTGTTATTCCCGTAATCTTTTTGCCTGTCTAAAATCCCTAACCGATCCACGCCAATGATATTTTTTATGCCGGCTTTGATTAAAAGTTTGGTAGTGGCCACCCCAGCCGCTCCTACTCCAACTAATACTACCTTTAGTTCAGGTAAATTTTTGTTGACCACTTTGACTGCATTGTATAGTGCCGCCAGAACCACGATTGCAGTTCCGTGCTGATCATCATGAAATACGGGTATGGCCAGTTCCTTGTGAAGACGTTGTTCTATTTCAAAGCATCTCGGTGCCGAAATGTCTTCCAGGTTTATCGCCCCAAACCCGGGGGATAGCAATTTTATTGTGTCTACGATTTTGTTTGTGTCGTGAGTATCTAGAACAATAGGCCAGGCATCCACCCCGACTAGTTCTTTCAGTAATTGAGCCTTGCCTTCCATTACGGGTAAAGCAGCAGCAGGACCAATATCCCCTAATCCGAGTACAGCTGACCCATCGGTCACAATTGCAACGGTATTACCCTTACTCGTGAGATTCCATACAGATTCTGGTTGTTCATGAATGGCTTTGCTAACTCTCGCAACACCCGGTGTGTATATCAATGACATGTCATTTCTAGTTTTAATGGGTGCTTTGCTTTGCATTTCAATTTTACCGCCAAGATGCCTTAGAAAGACTTGATCGGATACATTTACTATTGTTACCCCTTCAACGCTTGATACCGCTTTTTTCAATATCTCTGCATGAGAATCGTCCCGAGCATTTATTGTAATATCTCGGACCATGCCGTTTCGTCCGGCTGATACGATGTCGATTGCCCCAATATCCCCGCCAGCTGCACTAATGTTGGTGGTTATTTGACCTAGCATGCCAACTGTGTTGGGATATGAAGTTCTTATCGTGATACTATGCGCGGCTCCAGGTTGCCTTCTAACAGTCAAGTGATTACCTCACGCATGATACTGTCTCATTTTATATGGTTCGTAAATACTGCTTCATACTATACCCGAATGAATTTTGGTTAGAGAGTATTAAGTGAGGCCACTTCCAGCCTCTTTATGTCATGAACAGACTTAGCCTTTTTAAGGAATATAAGGAGGATATGGCCAGGTCACGTGCTGGATATTCGCCATATAATATTGATGGCATCTTCTTTAACCTTATTGGAATCTGGTATGGAAAATTTTTACGAACTTCGGACCCAAGCCTAAAGTCAAACCTAGTGACAGCTGATAGAAATAAGCAATCAGTTTAGAAATCTCCTAAATTCGGACTCAGTGGAGTAACTAATAGGTGAATGTTGATATGGGTCTGAGTGAGATCGGTACCAGTGAATTACTGGAACTGCTTCATACGACTGGAGGCTAACATGGCGTAACATGTAAAAGTTACATCAAAGATATGTCTAGGGGGCAGATTTGCATAAGTCAAAGGCTGTTATCGCAAGAAATAGGGGAGAGAGGGTTGAAGAGGTTGAGATTTTAGTTCCTGAACCCGGGCCCAATGAAGCATTGATTAAAATCAAGGCCTGTGGCGTGTGCCATACGGATCTTCACTATCGTGAAGGTGCAATCAATAATGAATTCCCTTTTTTGCTAGGGCATGAGGCGGCTGGTTATGTAGAGGAGATAGGGGAGGGGGTAACCAATGTCACGGTAGGGGATTTCGTGATTATCGCCTGGAGATCTCCGTGTGGTAGGTGTCGCTCATGTCTTAAAGGCAAACCCTGGTATTGTTTTGACAGTAGAAACGCTGTTCAGAACATGTCACTGGAGGATGGTTCTACTCTTTCACCTGCTTTGGGCATTGGTGCTTTCTCAGAGTTAACGTTAGTTGACGCAGGACAGGCTATTAAGGTGGATGCAGCGGTTAATTCCAATACGGCTTCTTTGCTGGGTTGTGGTGTAATGGCAGGTCTTGGGGCTGCTATAAATACAGGATCAATTGGGATGGGAGATTCCGTAGCTGTTTTTGGATGTGGAGGTGTTGGAAACGCTGCAATAGTTGGCTCTAAGTTGGCCGGAGCCCAGAAAATAATAGCAGTGGACATAGATGACCAAAAATTGGAGTGGGCCATGGAGTTTGGAGCCACTCACACTGTAAATAGCCGAAGCACTGATCCAGTAGATTTTATCCGTAGTGTTACTGATGGGAATGGAACAAATGTAACTATTGAAGCGGTGGGTAACCCAAAGACATATGAACAAGCCTTTTATGCCAGAGACCATGCAGGGGTTTTGGTATTAGTTGGAGTGCCTGATCCCACCATGAGAATTGAACTTCCCTTGATAGAAGTATTTGGACGGGGAGGTTCCCTAAAATCTTCTTGGTATGGAGACTGCCTTCCTTCCAGGGATTTCCCCAAATTCATTGATCTTCACTTGGATGGAAGGATAAATTTGGACAAATTCGTAACGGAGACAATATCTATGTCGGAAGTTGAGACTGCTTTTGAAAAAATGGAGGCTGGGAAAGTATTAAGATCCGTTGTGGTTTTTGAATGATCTAGTTCAGGGTAGTGACATTTTGAAGATTGAATAATTCAAATGGAAGGAGTTTACATGGTGATAACGGTTCGAAGTAGAAAAATGGTTTCTGGTTCTGTTAATAGCCTTATGAAAACAATTGATGACGGGTTCATGCCCATCATTAGTGAGGAGCCGGGATACATAGCCTATTATGTTGTCGACTCCGGTGATGGACTGGTCACCGCTGTAAGTATATTTGAGGACGAAGAAACGAGTGTTAAATCGAATAATTTGGCCCAGGAGTGGATATCTAAACATTTAGGGGATTTGGTTCCCGGTAAGGCCCAAGTAATATCCGGACCAGTAATGGTACCAAGTCAAAGTTAAACGAATGGAGAAAATTATGCCCCGATTGAAATATCCGCTTGCCGTTTCAGTTAAGGCAGGCTTAAAGACTATAAATCTATTTGAACTTAGGGCTGAGACTTCACTTCGAGACAATGTCAATGATTTTCGAGAATATGCCGATGTTCTTTATAGTGCTCACGCTCCAACTACCATAGGTGAAGAACGATTGAATATTGCAGCAACAGATAGTGACTTTAGAAACGAGTGTATTTTGGTTTTTAAAGATTATATTGATCGCTGTGCAATGTTTCCAAATATTGGACAAATTAACATGCATTTTGGTCTTAAGAACTGGGTTTCTGAGACGCAGCCACGTGGCCAAAAAGGGGATTATGAGACACACATTGAATCGATAAGGACTCTTTCAGACTACGCGCGAACCTCAGGAATTGAAATTGTTTTGGAGAATTTGAATTGCTATTGGGCGCTCAATAATATTTCGGATGATACTGATTTCGCTCAGGTTAACTGGGATAATTCCAATGAGGCCTTTGGAATGAATCCGGAGGAATGGATTGAGATGTGCCTGGATGTTGATAGAGACAATGTCCAACTTTGTCTCGATACCAGCCATGTGTCGACCTATGGACACAGATTTCCAGAAGAGGAGCGTGCGGGAAAGATTGAGGCTTTTCTCAATCGTCCGGACCTCATTACCCATGTACATTGGAGTGACAATTATCTTTATGACGTTAGAGGGAGAAATGATTCCCATCTGTCTGTGGGCAAGGGTTCAATACCTACAGACTTTCATCGGCGGGTCAAAGCTTTACAAGCGACCATTCTCTTAGAGCATTTTTACACTAAAGAAGAGTTACATGAAGAACTTGAGTATATTGAACGTTTGTAATTATTTTGGGTAAATTCACTTTTGGGAATAATACAGCGTAGATTAAAGCTTTTCTAGGAACAAAACAAGGTGATTTGAAGGGACTGGTGCCGAAGGAGGGATTCGAACCCACACACCCTTGCGGATACTACGTCCTGAACGTAGCGCGTCTACCGTTCCGCCACTTCGGCATTTTCTGGTGGGCGATAGAGGACTCGAACCTCTGACCTCTACCGTGTGAAGGTAGCGCTCTAACCAGCTGAGCTAACCGCCCTAATTTTGCCCGGTAAGACCGAGCCTTAGAGAACAGTTTGGTTTCTGGCTACGGCTGGATTTGAACCAGCGACCTAGCGCTTATGAAGCGCCCGCTCTAACCCCTGAGCTACGTAGCCATGCTAGTCCCACAGACTAATAAAATATAATAGCCGATATAGGGGGTGTCAAACAATGGATTCGACAACGAAACCGAATATAGAAGCTGATGTGATTTTAAATGAGACAAACGCTAAATTGCATAACTTGCTGATTGGGCTTGCAAGTTCTGTGGCAAATTTTCCTGGATTCTTAGGTATGGAAACTGTCCAAGCCATAGAAGTAGAACCTATTGTCGGTTTTCCCGACAGAGGTTGCATTGTCGTGACCCCGGAAGGGTTTTTAAAGGAACTGATCCTATCAATACTGCCTGGAGCATCTACTTTGGGAGGTTATGAACAATCAGAGCAATTGAAAGATTTGGATTTGCCACCGGAGGAGGAAACGGTATACCTTTACCGAGCCATAAAATTGCTATCCAAGTAGGCCTAGAATATTGATTTTAAAAAGAGGTATGTGCAAATGGGTAATATAGGGATAACTACATTTCCAACAGATTATGCTATTGATATAGCAGTTTTGGCAGCGAAAGCGGAAGAAGCTGGATTCGATTCATTGTGGGTTGCTGAGCATCCAGTATTACCTGTGGGTGCAGAAACACCTTGGCCGGGTCCAGGTGGTGTGATACCTAAAAAGTATGCCGATGTGGCCGATCCCTTTGTGGCTTTAGGTCGAGCTTCGGCAGTTACAGATAAGCTATTATTAGGAACAGGTATTTGCTTGGTGCCAGAAAGAAACCCTCTTATACTCGCAAAAGAGGTAGCGACTCTAGATATGTATGCCAAGGGCAGATTTTTGTTTGGTATTGGGGCCGGCTGGTTAAAAGAAGAAACGGATATTATGGGAGGTGATTTTGCCCACCGTTGGACTCAGACCAGAGAATCTGTGATGGCCATGAAAGAACTTTGGACCACGGTGGAAAGTGAATATCACGGTAAGTATTATGATTTTCCTCCTGTGTATTCTTTTCCAATGCCAGTTCAGCGCCCACACCCTCCCATATATCTGGGCGGTCATGCAAAAAATGTATTTAAAAGAGTGGTAAGTTGGGGCGATGCTTGGATGCCGAATCGTATAACCCCTGGAGATATTGAGAGCGGTAAAAATGAACTTAAAAGACTCTGTGAGGAATCAGGCAGGGATTTTTCCACGATAGGAATAACTGTTTACGGTGCTACCCCTGATCCCAGTATAGTAAGTGAACTTTTTTCAGCAGGTGCCGAAAGAATAGTTTTATCCATTGACAGCGTCCCTGAGAAAGAAGCCTTGGAACAATTAGAAGGGTTTGTTAACGATTTCCTGTAAAAATTTGGGAAATCTACACTAATTGACCCAGTAACTTCTGTTATACTTCGGAGTGAAATCTCCCTGTGAAGTGTCCGTGTTTTGAGGTCCGGACCCTCATTGAGGAGAAATTTTTTTGCCCAGAAATATTTGCCTTTTATAGGCTTAACAAAATGTTGAGATAAATTTAGGAGAATTGCGGATGCCCGCATATGCCATCCTCGGTGCCCAGTGGGGTGATGAAGGGAAAGGGAAGATAATAGACTATATTTCACGACGAGCTGATATTGTGGCTAGGTTCTCTGGTGGCAACAATGCCGGCCACACAGTGATAAATGATTTGGGTGATTTTAGCCTTCACTTGGTTCCCTGTGGTGTTTTTAGCGATGGGGTCATGAATGTTATAGGGAATGGAGTGGTAGTTGACCCAGATGTTTTGATCGAAGAGATGGAGGCGTTGCAACGGGGAGGTATAGATATAAGTCATTCCCTCATGATTAGTGAAAGAGCCCATCTCATAATGCCTTACCATGTAATGTTGGACACCTTAGCTGAAAGGGAGCGGGGCGACTTTGCAATTGGTACCACAGGAAAGGGCATTGGCCCTGCCTACAGTGACAAAACATCTAGAACGGGTATAAGGGCGGCAGATCTTTTGGATTTGGAAGGTTTAAGGCACCGCCTGGAAGAAGTTCTTCCCTTCGTGAATAGAGTATTGACTAAGGTGTATGAGGTTGATTCCGTATCTATAGACTATATTTTGGATAAAAGTAGGATGTGGAAAGATTTTCTGGGACCTCTTATAAAACCAGTAGGTAGATATGTAAATGAGGTATTGGATTCGGGTGGTACAGTAGTCCTAGAGGGAGCACAAGGAATACTGCTTGATTTGGATCATGGTACATACCCGTTCGTAACATCTTCCAGCCCCACCATTGGCGGTGCCAGTACTGGTTTAGCGATTCAGCCTAGGCAAATTACAAATGTGTTGGGTATCTTTAAAGCTTACAATACAAGAGTTGGTTCAGGGCCATTTCCTACGGAATTATTTGATGATGTGGGGGAAGGAATTCGCACCATTGCAAAAGAATTCGGTACTACAACAGGAAGGGCAAGAAGAATAGGGTGGTTTGATGGGGTGCTGGCGAGATACAGCAACAGGATCAATGGATATACCTCTGCAGTAATTACAAGACTGGATGTGCTGGATCATTTAGACTCGATAAATATTTGTGTGGCATACAAATTGGATGGTGAAATACTTGACGAACCTCCAGGAGGGGTAGCGGCCCTAGAAAGATGTTTACCAATTTATGAAACTCTGCCGGGATGGGATACGCCTACTGCCGGTATATCAGAAGCCTCACAATTGCCAATTAATGCAAGGGTGTATGTGGATCGCCTCGAGGAGTTAATTGGTTGCCCAGTTGATATTATTTCGACTGGACCTCATAGAGATCACACAATAATGGTAAGGGATATCTTAGCCTCCTGAATTAAGCCGATTGGCAATATTTAGGAAACTGGGAGATCCGCCTCATATTCGTCCATTACAGGATTAAAGGTCGATATAAAATCATCATCTGGATCGCAGAGCGGGAGCCTGACTGATCCAGCATTAAACCCTACTCGATTGACGGCATATTTGATTGGGATAGGATTGGTAACCCCAAAAAGGGCTTTGAAAATTGGAAGTAACCGCTTGTGTTCGGTGGCAGCACTTTCAATATTTCCTTCGAGTATGAGTCCCATCATAGTTTTGATCTGGTTTCCGTAGAGGTTAGAAGCAACACTTACTACTCCATGCCCTCCAACACACATGATGGGAAATGTTTCGTCATCATTTCCAGACCAAACTCTAAATCCGTCGGGAGCTTTGTCAATAATATTGGTGATTTGAACATAATCGCTTGAAGCTTCTTTCACTCCCACTATGCTATCTATCTCAGCAAGTCTCAGTGTAGTTTCTGTTGTCATGTTCAAGGCTGTCCTAGATGGAACGTTGTAAAGTAGTCCCGGAAGAGAGGTCGCTTCTGATATCGCCTTAAAGTTTTGATAAAGTCCTTCTTGTGTAGGCTTGTTGTAGGCAGGAACCGTCAGTAGTAACCCGTCAGCCCCAACCTTTTCTGCCTCAATAGACAGTTCCACAGATTTTCTATGATTATTATCGGTGGTTCCTGCGATTACCGTGGCAGTGTCACCTACAGCTTCTTTTACCTCGGCGAATAGCTGTACCTTTTCGTCATCTGACATAGAGGGAGATTCGCCTGTGGTACCGCCTATCACCAACCCGTCAGTCCCTGATGCAACTAATCCTTTTGCAAGTTTTCTGGCCTGAGGGAAGTCAATATTACCGGCTGAATCAAACGGGGTAATCATAGCTGTGAGAAGTCTTCCAAAATCTACCATGTTCCTATTGCCTCCAGTTACTTTCTGAAACTACGTTGCGTTTCATCATTTCCTCTGCTATTTGAATAGCATTAAGAGCTGCACCCTTTCGTAAATTGTCGCAGACAACCCACATAGCTATTCCATTTGGATGTGAGATATCTTTTCGGATTCTTCCTACGAGAACATCATCGCCCCCGGCAGCGTCTATCGGCATAGGATACACGTCAGAGAATGGGTCGTCTACAATCCTTATACCCGGCTCATTTCCCAATATTTCCGTGACTTCATTAGGCGTTATTGGATCTTCGAATTCAATGTGAATTGCCTCACTGTGACTCACAGCAACTGGTACTCTCACGCATGTCGCAGAAACCAAAATATTGGAATCGTGGAGGATTTTTTGGGTTTCGTAGAGCATCTTCATTTCTTCTCTTGTGTACCCATTTTCTTGAAAAGGTTCTATATGAGGCAATACATTGAAAGCTATTTGGTGAGGATATTCTTTGGTTGTGATTGGATTATCCTGTAGAACCGCTTTGCTTTGGTGTTCCATTTCAGTCAGTGCTGCCGTTCCAGTTCCAGTTACAGATTGGAAGGTGTCGACAACAACACGTTTGATGGAGGATTTCTTTTTCAGAGGATTTAGCACCATTACTAAAGGGGTAGTAGAACAGTTTGGTATGGCAACTATTCCTTTGTGATCAGATAAATCATCAACATTTACTTCGGGAACCACCAAGGGAACATCTGCATCCATTCGGAAGGCTGAGCTGTCATCAATAGCGACCGTCCCATGTTTCGCCGCAAGGGGCGCAATCTCTCTGCTTACATCACCGCTTGCAGAAATGAATGCAAAGTCAACCTCATCCAAAACTTTTGGGGTACAGAGTTCGACCGCTATTTCCTGTGATTTAAATTTTAATTTTTTACCGACTGATCGAGTTGAGGCGCATAACCTTATTTCATCGATGGGGAAGTTTCGTTGCTCCGCAATGTCCAAGAATACCTGGCCCACGGCTCCTGTTGCTCCCACAACGGCAATTTTGCAAGAATCCAAGTTTTCCTCCGTAAATTTGAATATTAAACCGGTGGATGGGTCGACTGATAAAATGGAGAGGGTTATAGGCCCATAATTTTATCTAGCCCGACAGTCAATCCATTTGATGTTTCTGAGGCCTTTATTGCCATAATCACACCTGGCATAAAACTTTCTCTATTTATCGAATCATGACGCAGTGTCAAAGTTTGGCCTAAGGATCCAAAAACCATCTCATGATGTGCGACTCGTCCTGGCATTCTACCGCTATGTATTACAACCCCTTCGTGTGTTCCACCCCTGGTATCAGCGATAAGTTCTTTTTCAGCAAGTGGAGCCTCAAAGCGACTCCCTTTCCCCTCTACAGCTGCCTGTGCTATTGCTAAAGCGGTTCCAGATGGAGCATCTATTTTCGCTTCATGATGAACTTCTGTTAGATCAGCATAGTCAAAAAATCTAGCAGCTGCTTTTACTAAATGTGACATCAATACCGCTCCCATAGCGAAATTAGGAGCAATGATTATGCTTGTGTTATTAGACTCAGCTAACGATTTAGCCTTCTCAAAATCCTCTTGAGATAGACCAGTTGAACCAATGACACAACTGGCTCCAGCTGGTGCAGCGGCTTCCATTACACCTTTTGCGCCAGATGCGTTTGTGAAATCCACAACAACGTCAGCTCCTTTGACCGCATCTCTTATATTTTGAAATACCGGTATGAATCCTTCTCCATTAGGCAATGGTATTTGATCAATATTGGCGGCAATATCTGAACCACCAATAGGTTTCATACCTTGGGTTTTATCCACGGCATTTAAAACCTCCTGACCCATCTTTCCTAGGACTCCGTTAACGACGACTTTAATATCAGCCATGGTGGAACTCCTTTTATCACATTGGTTGCTCTGTAAAACCTAACTTCCAACAATTGAGAAGTTTTAGTCAGTCAAAAGGGCCTTACGAGAAAGTTTTATACGACCGGAATCGTCTACATCAATGACCTCCACCGTAATTTCCTCTCCCACACTTACAACGTCTTCGACTTTGGCCACTCTGTAATTTTCTAATTCACTTATATGAACCATTCCGTCTGTGCCAGGTGCTATTTCAACGAAGGCCCCGAATTTCGCAATGTTCACTACTGCTCCGGTTATGATGTCCCCAACATTTACCTCAACCTTTTCAATTTCTTTCCTGGGACTTGGAGCAGAAGACGACGGGCCATCACTATCATCTAGAAGTATTTTTCTGGACAATTTAATTTTTCCTGACTGGTCAACCCCTATGACTTTCACATCCACTTCATCTCCGACTGATACTTCATCTTCTACATTTGCAACCCGGTAATTGGCGAGTTCACTTATGTGGACCATACCATCTGTACCAGGTAATATTTGAACGAAGGCTCCAAAACTGGCTATTTTAGCTACGGTTCCGGTAAAGATTTCTCCTACTTTGATCTCTCTCGTAAGATCTTCCACCATCTGTATTGCTCTCGCCGCATCTTCTGCATTAGATGACCCGATAAGGACCGTTCCATCATCTTGTATGTCGACGGTAGCGTTGGTTTCTTCAACTATCGCTCTGATTGTTTTGCCGCCTGGGCCAATTACTGCTCCTATTTTATCTGTAGGAACCATGATTTTTTGGATTCTGGGAGCATGAGGACTGACATCAGATCTGACTTCAGGTATAGCAGACGTTATAACGTCCAATACTTGTGACCTGGCTTCTTTTGCCTGTGAGAGGGCCTCTTTTATTACCTCAAAACTGATGCTATTTACCTTTATGTCAAGTTGTATCGCTGTAACTCCCTCAGAAGTACCTGCAACTTTGAAATCCATATCTCCAACATGGTCTTCTAATCCTTGTATGTCGGTTAAGGTTACATATTCACCATCTTCACCAGTAATAAGCCCGACAGATATTCCAGCTACCGGGGATGTAATCGGCACTCCAGCATCCATTAGAGCTAAAGTTCCTGCGCAAACACTCCCCATGGATGTACTACCATTTGAGCTAAGAGCTTCACATACAATTCTTATTGTGTAGGGGAAATCTTCTTGGGAAGGTAAAACAGCACTCAAGGCTCTTTCTGCTAAAGCTCCATGCCCGATCTCTCTACGGCCAGGGGATCCAACTCTTCTCGCTTCTCCGACAGAATAAGGAGGAAAGTTATAGTGGAGCATGAAGTTTTTGGATACTTCTGGGCTTAGATTGTCTAGTTTCTGTGCGTCGCCTGAAGACCCGAGGGTGGTTACACCCAGTATTTGTGTTTCACCTCTATTAAATAGTCCTGTGCCATGAGTACGAGGTAAAATTGAAACCTCCGCTGAAAGAGATCGTATTTCTCTCAAACCTCTCCCATCCGGTCTAACTCCGTCTTTAAGTATTCTGACCCTGAATTGTTCATCTAGCAGTTCCTCAAAGGCTCCAGCTGAAACACTGGAATCAAATTCCTCTGACAGGGATTCTTCCAATTCGTCTTCTAAAACTTTTAAACGATTCCTCATATCTTCTTGATCTTCTGCGTCTGACATTGCCGTGTAAATACGGTCTCCCAAAATTTCTCTTGCTTGTTTCACAGCTTCAGGATCATGGCCTTTTGGTACAAAATCTGATTTTGGGGTACCAATTTCATCAGCGAAATCTTGTTGTAGGGAGATAATCTCTAAATTTACCGACTGTGCTAGTTGGATAGCCTCAAACACGACATCCTCATCTACCTCTTTTGCCCCGGCTTCCATCATTGATACGCCATCGGTAGATCCTGCAACCACAAGATCTAAGAGGCTTTCTTCAATCTGAGCATATGTAGGGTTAATTACAAATTCACCATCAATATACCCGATTCGGGTTGCTGCAATAGGTCCATTAAATGGGATGTTCGATATGCTCAAGGCAGCGGAAACCCCGTTTAAGGCTATGATATCTAAGGGTATTTCTCTGTCACTGGACAGTGTTGTTGCTATAACTTGGACCTCGTTTTTAAATCCCTTGGGGAATAAAGGCCTTATTGGCCTGTCTATTAGCCTGTCAGTGAGTATTGCGTGGGTTGTAGGCCTGCCTTCCCGTCTAAAAAAACTTCCGGGTATTTGGCCAATAGCGTAGTGTCTTTCTTCAAGATCCACTGTGAGGGGGAAAAAATCTAATCCTTCTCGAGGATTACTCATTGTGACCGTGGCTAGAACCACATTGTCACCTTGCTTGATCAATATCGAGCCGCCTGCTTTTTGAGCCAACCGCCCCGTTTCTAATTCTAAATCGTGTCCGTGTATATTACGGGTTATTGTATGTAATGAAATGTCTATTTACTCCTGGAGTAGTACCAGAGGTTCAGATGGGAGATGTGCAATAATCGGGGGGGGAGTGATGTGTAAGTTACTACCGCCTAAGACCCAATCTGGCTATTAACGACCTGTATCTGTTTACGTCTTCTGCATTCAGATAGCGTAAAAGCCTCCGACGCTTTCCTACAAGTTTCAGCAAACCTCTTCTTGTGGATTCGTCGTGATTGTGCTCTCTTAAGTGCTGGGTCAATTCATTGATACGTGAAGTCAGTATCGCTACTTGCGACTCAGTCGACCCTGTATCGTTGTCGTGAACGCGGTATTCCGCAATAACGGCTTCCTTGTCAGCCCTATCCAATCCGTTCTCCTGGATTTCTCTCTTTCTTGTTATCTAACTAATTTAAGTTTGTAAAAAGTGTAACACCCAATCTTCGGTGTAGCAATTTATAATTCAACATTGGATTTAAATTATAAAGATATTATTTTTGAATCGATTCTATGAAGGCAGTTACAGCCTTTTCAAACCCGGATGGGTTATCACCCATGACAAGGTGTCCGGCATTTTCTATTATCGCTAATTGACCACCCGGAATTCTTCCAATCATTCGGTCAGCAGTTTCAGTAGCTATAATGTCGCTCTTGTCTCCTCTAACAACCATGGTGGGGCACTGCAAGTTCTCTAAATAACCCCATAGTCTGCTAGTCATTTCTGGGTCTTGGGGACGCCCCATTCTTCCTTGGGATCTTAGGATTTTGTCATATTTCCATGTCCATTTACCGTTAGGAAGTTGTTTTAGATTGTTAACTATGCTTCCTCTGATTTGTATTGGATCCCTCCGAGGATTGTATTTGATTACCCTGTCGACAAAGGCGTCGATAGAGTCAAGTTCGTCCTCCTGCTCCACGAAGTTTCTTATGTTCTGAGTTCCTGCCCTGACATTTTCAGGTCCAGCATCCACAATTATTAAAGCTTTTACCTGGTCGGGGTTAGAGGAGGCATAGGTGAATGAGTTTCTTCCACCCATCGAAAGTCCCATCAGAACGAATTCGCCGAGGCCTAGTTTGGTTACTATTGCCTCTATGTCTTTTTGTTGTGTTTCTGGAGTGTAGTCTCCGTCCGACGCCCAATCACTGTCGCCATGTCCTCTTTGATCCAATGCTATTATTCGATATCTGTCTGCGAATGACAGGGCAACGAAGTCCCAAGAATGTGATTGTTGGGCAAAGCCATGAAGCAGTACCATGACGGGATTGGCAGGGTCGCCCCATTCAAGGTAATGGAATTTCATTCCGTTCACTTCTATTGATTTGCTTTCAGGCTTCCATTCTTTTTCAAAACTTACGCCTACTTCCCTTGCAGCATCATATAGAGATAATCCTTGACGTTCTTTAGTGCTCATAAACTTATCTTCTCCAGACCATTATTTTATTTGGATATTGTGACAGATTTCTAGATTGATGGAATTATATTTTTGAAGGTTGATACTTTTTCGTATTGATTGGCTATGTTATAGAGTCGAGCCTCTTGGAATGGAGGTGCAGTAAGTTGCATTGCCACCGGTAACCCCTTTGATGTGAAACCAATAGGAAGTGAAATGGTAGGAAGTCCTGTTATGTTTTGTGGGCGAGTTAGTCTTGCCATTAATGGTGCTATGAGTTCCTGGACTCCGTTGATATCTACAGATGTATCGTCTAATAGGGGTGCTCCTGTGGCCACTGTAGGAGAAACTAAAATGTCATAAGTTTTAAATAAGTCGTCTATTTTTTGATTATATATAGTTCTTGCCCTTTGACTTTTTACATAATCCACGCCTGATGTCAGAGCGCCTTGCTGCAATCGAGATTTAACATCATTGCCAATTAATTCTGCTTTAGTTCTAATATTTTCAGAATGTATCTCGGCTGCCTCTGTTAGAAGTATTGTTCCGGATATAGCTAGGGTATGTTCAAGTATAGGTACTTCAGCAGGTTCGACTTTGGCCCCCAAATCCGTAAAATGCTCGGAGGCTTTTTCCATCAAGCAGACTACTTCTTTATCAATAACATCGTAGAAATATGTTTGAGGGTTCCCTATTTTTATCCCACTAATGTCTTTTTCAATATCGGATGTGTAATCCGATAGGCTGTGTTTTGCAGAGAAAGAATCATTTATATCATGTCCTGCAATAGCGTTGAGCATTATGGCATTATCTTTCACTGTTCTTGTCATAGGACCTACAGTATCCAAAGAACTGCTCAAGGGGAACACGCCATATCTTGAGACTCTCCCAAATGTGGGTTTCATACCAACAATCCCACATAAAGCCGAAGGTATCCGTATTGATCCCCCCGTATCACTACCTAAAGCCCCCATGCATTGGCCGCCGGAGACTGCGGAAGCTGATCCTCCGCTAGAGCCACCAGTAACACATTCAGTGTTCCATGGGTTCTTGGCTGGCCCATAATGAGGGTTATGGCTGGTTGTCCCCAGTGCAAACTCATGCATTTGTAGCTTACCGATGATGACGGCCCCTGCCTCAGTTAATTTGTCCACCACGGTAGCGTTAAAATCGGGGATGAAGTCTTTATATATTTTGGACCCTACTGTTGTCGGTATGCCTTTGGTGTAATAAAGATCTTTGAGTCCGATAGGGATTCCGTGTAGATTTCCCTTCCATTGCCCTGACAAAATTTCTTTTTCTGCCTGGAGTGCATCTTTTTGGGATTTGTCACTTAAGACGGTTATAAAGGAGTTCAGCCGGTTATCTGTCTCATTTATACGAAGAAGATGTGAGGCTACGAGGTCTACAGGGGAGAGTTCTTTTTTTTTCAGTAAGCTTGAAGCTTCACTAATGGAAAGTTCGTATAAATTGTCCAAGGCTTAAACCTTTCCCAAGACAAAAATAGCTGATGACTCAGTTTCTACTGTTAGCACTTGGTCCAGCATTATGACAGAATTTGAGGCAGATCTAACCAAAGGTTCTAAGATGGCCCATTGTTCAGCATCTATCGATAATTTAGAGACATATTCTGGGAGTCTATCTGATTTTAGCTCGTTATCATGTGGCATTTAATATGGGCTCCGAAGATTTCCTGAAGCTAATCTAACAAAGGTATGCGACCCCAAGTCACAGAATCACTTTGGTCAGCTAATCCTTGCTCTTTTATCATTTCCCGAATACTCAAGAGAGTGGCGTTTACTTCCTTGGTTACATAGACCCATTCAGGCTCAGGAGGGAACCAGTATGGAGAAGTAATTCTGACGACTTTCTCCTCCGAAGAATTAAAATAAATACCAAATTTAGTTACATGTGGTAGCACAGCAAATCTCCCGTTAAAAGTCAGCCAAACTTAGCATAGGACATAATTTCGTTCAAGTGGGCTTAGTGATTTTATTATTTATTTTGATGTCATCACCCAAACCCCATCCCAATCTTTCGGAGGGTCTGCTTTTAAGCTTTGGCAACGACCTATATACATTTCAGTAATATAATCTGTCGGATTTAACCTTTGGCCTTCTTTAAATGATTTTATAGCAGGATCCCAGGCACCAACCCTATATTTTTCTAATCCATCTTTGAAGTAGTTCAATACTTCCATTACATTTGGGAATGTTTCTGCGGTATGGAAATCTAGTACCTCATAAATTCCTACAGGCTCTGTTTTACCTTTCACAATCACCCTGTCGATTTCCCTAGACCTATATACGCCTTTTAGATTGGAATGCGTAAACTCACTCACCAATATGCGAGCGGCGTACTGTTTGCAGGCCGATTCTAATCTGGCTGCCAAATTCACCCCGTCGCCTATAACTGTGTAATCCATTCTTTTGGGGGAACCAATATTTCCAGATACAACTGTGTCAGTGTTTAATCCTATCCCCATGTCAATTGGTGGTAGCCCATTTTCGGCCCGCACCTCATTCCATTCCCAAAGGTTGGTTATCATGTCGATTGAGGCTCTCAGTGCTCTATCTTCGTCATCATCAGTAGTGAATGGAATTCCGAAGGCTGCCATTATGGCATCCCCAATAAATTTATCTAACATCCCCCCTTGGTTCGTTATGGAATCCACCATGATGGAAAAATAGTCGTTTAGTAATTGAACGGTTCCTTGGGCTCCCAATTGCTCGGTGATAGTTGTAAACCCTCTGACATCTGAAAATAGAATTGTTGCTTTTTTTTCTTCACCGCCTAAATTATCATCTCCCTCAAGCAACTGGTCCGCCAGACCTGGGTCCATGTATCTGGACATAGTGGACTTCATTCTCTTTTCTGTACTGATGTCTTCTAGCATCACCATGACCCCAAGTTTTTTCCCATCCATGCTTATGAGGGGAGCAACAGTGCCATTGAGTGATAATGTTTGGTCGTCCGTTTGATAGGATACATCTACAAAGGTGTCAGTTTGTTGTTCATCCTGTACTTTGTTGATGCGCTCCATTAACCATTCATTTTCTCCGATGAAGAAATCTACAGCGGGTTTCTGTAATATTTCTGACCCAGTAATGCTTAGTATTCTAAGACCTGCTTCATTGCAGGTTATTATTTTTTCATCTTCATCTAGAGTTATCACGCCTGAGGCTGCACTTTGTAAGATGCTATCGTTATAGTTTTTCATATTCTGTACATCCGCAAAAAGCTGAGCATTTTCTAGGCCGACAGAAATTTGTGCGGTAAAAGCTTTTAATCTTTGCTCATCTTCTTCACTAAACGGGCCTCCTCTTTTGTTAAGGACTTGTGTAACACCTAATATTATTCTGTCCTTATTTATGATCGGGACGCACAATATCGACCTAGTGAAATATCCGGTTTGTTTATCAAAATCTGGGTTAAACCTTAGATCTGCATAAGCGTGAGGGATGTTGATAGTTTGGCCAGAAGTAAAAACGGTACCTGCAATGCCCAGATGATTTGGAAACCTTATTTGAGTACTTTCCAAGCCATCACCAATTTGCAACCAAAGCTCATTAGTTTTTGGATCGTTAAGGAATATCGAAGACCTGTCAGCGTTAAGCATTTTGGTAGCTTCCCCCATAACCTTGCTTAGCATTGTCGGCAAGTCTATCTCTGCAGTCACTTCCGAGACCACGTCAAGAAGCTTTTTCTCTTCATCTCTACTTTTCTGCATTTGTTCCACAAATTGAGCACTTTGCAGTGCTATACTTGCTTGCTCCGTCATAGCTTCTAAAAGTTCCAAATCTTTCTTGGTGAAGCGACCGGATTTTTTGTTTAGCACCTCCGCGCTTCCAATAATTACTCCGTTTAAGGTTTTGACCGGGGCGCATAGAATATTCTTGGTCATATATCCGGTCTGCTGATCTACTGCAGAATTAAAACGATCGTCATTGTATGCGTCGTGGATTATCTCGCCGACTCCTGATTGGAAAACTGATCCCGCTATCCCGCTTTTGTTGTGTATACGTATTTCTCTTAAATTAGCACCTTGGGCGAATCTGGTGTATAGCTCGTTCGTTGCTGCATCGTTTAAAAACAAAGATCCTCTTTCTGCCTTCAATTCCCAAGTTGTGACTTCAATTATGCTAGCTATTATTTCTTCTATTGATTCGTCTCTAGCGACACGTCTTGAGATGTTCAATAGCATTTCGGATCTATCTGAAGTTTCTAATTTTTGTGCCATAGTTCAACCTGTACTTTCTTTGATGAATAATATGTAATTGAACAATTGAAAACGATGATTATCATTTTTTGGAATTTCCTTCCAATGAATTTCTCAAAGTTACTATTGTTTCAGTGAGATGGTTTTTTTCATCGAGGGCATCTCGCTTTATATCGTGAAGCTTTTGGTCATATTCACTCTTGATGGTTTCAATGTTATCTCTTAAGGATGCAGATGTTTCTTTTAACTGCATAATTTCATCCGCTCCACCAGTTATGGCTTTTTGCACTTCGTTATCCTTGTTGAATCGAAGATCTTCAAGTTCCTGTCTTAGCGCCCCAGCAGTAGCCCGCAATTGGTCGCATTCTATTGCAGAATCAGAAATAGCCTTTTGAACATCGCGGTCTTTCTGGAATTTCAATTCTTCGAGTTCAGTACGAAGACTGCTGGCTGTATCCCTGAGTTGTTGCATTTCCTCTGCGTAGTCGCTGTGTAGTCTTTCAACTGATTGGCTGTTTTCAAACTGCATATTTTGAAGTTCTTCTCGCAAGCTAGTGATGGTTTCTTTCAGCTGGATCACTTCATCAACCCCTTCCATCCGGACCGATTGAACATTTTTGTCTTTCTCATAATTTTGAGATTCCAATTCTTCTCGCAATGCCTGGATACTGTCACCTAGGTGGCGTATATCCATTTGCGATTGCCGGAGCTCTTCATAAAGGTTTTCGGAATTGAATTCTTTCTCCATAATGAGCTGATATTACCGTATTGTGTAACTATCTTTCTAGTCTAATGTGACTGGTGCGTTATATCCTCACAAAAATTTGAATCGAGTCTGACATCTCAATTGTAGATGCTCCATGTACCATCACCACCAGAAAGGTGTATTTTATGTCCTACAACAAAACTGCAGCCCTATTGGAGGTACGCTCAGAATGCTCGACTATATATCTATCGTAGCCCAAACAGCGACGGGGATAGCGACCTTAGCTGTCGCAGTTTTCCTTGCATCACAGCTAAAGTTGCAGCATAGGGATTCTCTGGTTGCAACTCGGACTGAACTGACCGGTGGTATAGTTCAGTGGATTGGTTTCATGATCACAGATCCTGGCTTCACCCACATATATTTAAGAGCAATTGAAGGTGATACAGCCTTGAATAAGGAAGAGAGACATCGATTCAATGTATTCATGGTGTCGTATTTTTTAAGAATCCAAGAGCTGTGGGATTACGACAATAACAGCGATCAAGTAACAATGTATGCAAATATAATGCTAGGTACTGGACCGGGTGTGATTGACTGGTATCAAAATATGGGCAGATTTGTAATGGTCCCCCGCTTCACCAAATATCTTGATGAACTGATTCAAAATTAATTGGCCAAGCAATCTCAGATTGTTATTTTCTAGCCTGCCTTTTGAAATATTTCAATCCATTCAGAAAGGTTCCAATCACCCATTTTATACCTTTTGAGAATCTGATTTTTTTCACCTACTAGAATTTTTGTAGATCGGCTCAACCCTGTGATCGACTTTAATGTGCTGGCGTCAGCTGGTAGAGCATAAATCCAGTTGGGGTTTCCGACTGCCATTCGTTTGAGGTCCTTAAATTTATAACCGGGATTCATCCCTATAATGTAAATATTTGCCAAAGATGAAAGTTCTTCATCAGTGTTAGCTAATTTCCGTAACTCGGAAATACATGTACCTCAATCAGGGGATATAAAAAGTAAGAATTCGGGTTTGTTATCGACTAAAAACTGATCTGAAGATATTTTTCCATGGGAGGTATTCAGCTGAAAATACGGCAATTTTTCAATAGAAGACTCTTCTGCTGCACTGTTTAATCGCTGTGGTACTACGGTATTTTGTTCAGTGGTACATGCTAACGCAACGACTACAAATAATAAGGGTAAAAAAATCGATTTATTCAACCATTCACCCCACTGTGACTGAGTGTTTTACAACCGGCATTTATTCTTTCTTGTAATCCTGATCTAAAATTTCTTTTTCTTTTAGTGCTTTTGTCAATTTCTCCAAACGAACGAGCGCCACAACGCCTACCATCCCGAAAACAAAACCCATTACCGCTAATCCTTCCATGATACCTTCACTTTAATTTACTGATATGAACTACTCCACAGTTACTGACTTAGCCAAGTTCCTAGGTTGGTCTACATCGCATCCTCTCCTCACCGCAAAATAATAAGAAATTAGTTGTAGCGGTACTGTGGCCACGATAGGGGAAAGCGAATCGGAAACATCGGGAATCCTTATAACATGGTCCACTTTCCCGTTGATTTCTGTGTCTGATTCTGAGGCAACTGCAATGACTATAGCGCCTCTACTTTTTACCTCATTCACAGTGTTCAGCATTTTTTCATATAGAGAGTCTTTTGGTATCAATGCCACGACGGGCATGTTGTCGTTTATTAGTGATATTGGTCCATGTTTCATCTCTCCGGCGGGATAGCCTTCAGCATGTATATAACTGACTTCCTTTAATTTAAGAGCACCTTCCATGGCAACGGGATAGCTGTACCCTCTCCCAAGAAATAAGAAATCTGAGCTAGTGTAGTATCTACTTGCCAGTTCCTCGTACTGCCTTTGATCAACCAAGATGTTCCCTATCATTTCTGGTAACCGGGAAAGTTCCTCTGTAAGACTGGCGGCCTGATTATGGGAGATATGCTTTCTTTGCACTCCAAAGTATATTGCAAGTGTATAAAGAGTTACCAAGGAGCATGTAAAGGTTTTGGTCCCTGCAACCGCGACTTCTAACCCAGCCCTAATTTGAAGTGTTTGATCTGCTATGTGGGAAGCCTGTGTATTTAGGTAATTACAAAGTGTTATTTGGGCAATATTTTTTTCCCGAACCTCTTCCATTGCTGCAAGGGTGTCAGCTGTCTCTCCCGATTGACTTATAGATATAAAAAGTGAATCTTTTTCAAGAATCGGTTCTCGATAACGGAATTCTGATGAGTTATCCCATTCAGCCGGTATACCTGCGATTCGTTCCATCCAGAGACGGGCAAGCATGGCAGCATGTAAGCTCGTTCCCATCCCTGTAAGGATTATTTTTGAAATTTTTTTGATTTCTTCTATGCTAAGGTTAAAATCATCGAGGTTGAATAAGCCTTTATCAGAAGATAATCGGCCCATTAATGAGGCGATTATGGCGTCGGGTTGTTCGCATATCTCTTTCAGCATGAAATGTCTGTAGTCACCTTTGGCCATAGAGAGAGGGTCATTTGCCACGACAGTCCTTTCCTTTTCTATTGAATTGCCATGATTGTCTCTGAATGTGATGGAGTTCGGCTCCAATATCGCAAGTTCCCCTGGCCGCATGTGTGAGATAGTATTTGTATGGCTTAGGATTGCGGGAATGTCACTTGCCACTAACATTTCATCCTTCCCATATCCGATTATAAGACCACCTGCATTGCCAGTTCTAAACGCTACTATTTTCTCCGGCTGGTCATTGCACATAACGACTACGGCATTTGCTCCTCTGATCCTGCCTACACTCATCCCGGTTGCCTCCTCAAAGGTGGCACCGTCATTCATATAGTGTTCTATTAAATGGGGAATAGTTTCAGAATCTGTATCAGAACTGAAAATATGCCCCATTTTGGTCAATTCTTCTTTTAATTCCAGGTAGTTTTCTACAATCCCATTATGTACTACAGACAAGTTTCCATAAGTGTCGCTGTGAGGGTGGGCATTAATGGCAGTAGCTTCACCATGAGTAGCCCATCGTGTGTGTCCAATACCTGACATTCCGTCAGTCTTTGAAGTTTCGGTTAGCCTTTGAAGTTCGCTTAGCTTACCCGCAGATCTATAGGTTGTGTGGGTTTGGTTTTCGTTGAAAACTGATACTCCAGCACTATCGTAGCCTCGATATTCAAGTTTTGATAGCCCGTCTATTAAGATAGGTAATGCTTGTGAGCGTCCAGTGTAGCCAATAATTCCGCACATCAGGTTATATAGACCTCTCTTTCTTGTTGATCTCGTACACCCCTCTATATTTTTCCGGTAGGAGAATAGAAATCCTTTCCATTATCATGTCAGTCATCGATTTTAAGATACCACTATCAATCGCCCCATCTATTTTAGGGAGCGAGAACGGGCTTCCAATATTTACTTTTATATTTCCTGTTGGGTTCACCACTCTTACTACATTACCGATGTGTTCAGTTCCAGTTATCGCTACTGGCAATATAGTCGCGTCGGACATTTGGACTAGTCTAGCTACTCCCGGTTTGGCTTTAATCATGGATCCTTTACTTCTCGTCCCTTCAGGGAAAATTAAAATGGCGCCGTCCTGGCGTAACTGATTTAGGGTCCACCTGAAGGCCGTTACATCAATTTTGTCTCTATTTAGAGGATAAGCACCATACCAATGTAGAAGTTTGCTGAGGAAAGGTCCGGTAAACAAGCTGCTTTTTGCAAGAAATTGCAATCTTCTAGAAACCGAAACCGCCAAAATTGATGGATCTATGTTGCTTAAGTGATTAGAAACTACGATTAGAGGTCCTACTGGTGGAACATTTTCCTTGCCAGAAACTTCAAATTTGGCAAAGCATTTTAAAGTGATCTTTTGTAGAAAATTACAGGTTGGGTAGAGCATTAAATTTGAGATCTGTAAATAGATGTTATTTCATCCACCACATCTTCCAAATTCATAGTTGTGGTATCAATGATGGTATAGAAATCATACTTACTCAGGGGTGAATCTTGCCGCTGTGTGTCTATGAGGTCTCTTTTCTCCAGATCAACTTTTACATCGTTCAATGATAATTTGCCCTTGGATGCAATTTGTTCTTGGTAGCGTCGCTGGGCTCTAATTTCAACATTGGCCTCTAAGTATATTCTTAATTCTGCTTCAGGTAACACGACACTTCCTATATCTCTTCCTACCATCACGATTGGCCCTTGGCTGGCAATACCTCGTTGCTGCCTTACCAGTTCTTTTCTTACTTCAGGGATCTTTGAAATGATTGATACTGCTCGATCTATCTCAGGGGTTTTAAGTGTGGAGGTTTTATCTTTTCCGTTTATCAGTATTTTTTCAAAACCTGGAGAGTTGTCAATGTCAAGGGTCGTTTTCTTGACGGTTTCAATGATGCTTGAATTCTCCTCAAATGATATGCCTGAATCCAATATAGATCTAGTTGCAGCTCTGTACATTATCCCTGTGTCTAGGAAATTCCATTTCAAAGCCTTACTGACACCTCTTCCCACAGCGGTTTTCCCAGAGGCAACAGGGCCATCTATTGCTATTTGAAATTTCATAAAATAAATTTTTGCCTTAATATCTGTGATTTCAAATGTTGAAATAAGATTTTATGGTGGATTTGAAATCAGGATCATAAGAATATATAGACCCTTCTTCTTCTCTCGCCTCTCTTGATACAAGAATTTCTTTGGGGTCTAATTTAATATAGTTAACCACTGCTTCTTCATTAATCAGTGCATCATAGGATTCGTTGGTCAATCCCAGGTGATTTTTCAATATTGATTCGTTATGCTGTCCAAATAAAGGTGCTCCCTTCATTTTGACATCTGAATTTGCCGACATTTTCCATGGCTTGCCAGGATATGGAAGTGTGGGAACTTCACTTTCTGGATGATGATCAACTATTTCAAAAAAATTCCTTTGGTTCAAATGCTCATTAAATAGCAGTTCTTTACCATTCAATACTGCCCCTGCAGCCACACCTTTTCTTTGTAAAGTATTCATCAATACGACATTGTCCCATGATAGAGTTCTTGAAGATATCAATTTGTCTAATTCTTTTCGGTTATGTATGCGTGACTCATTAGATTCAAATCGATTGTCAGTGCCAGTTTCTGGAAGCAACAAATTTGATAATGATTTCCATTGATCCTGAGAATTAGCAGTGATGGTTATCCATTTATCTTGACCTTTGCATGGATAACAGCCATGTGGAGATATGTTGGGATGCGAGTTGCCCATTCGCTTAACTATCTTTTTGTTGGCTGTGTATTCAAGTATTGTTTCCGGGATAGTTGATGTAACACATTCTGCTTGCGATATCTCAATAAACTGGCCTTCGCCTTCCTTTAGTCTATGTATAAGCGCTGCCATTACAGCAAAGACAGTGTGCTCGGCGGCAGTGTAATCTGGATAAGGTATTTCTGGTTGAACTGGTGGGCCATTTTCGTATCCTGTTGCGGCCGCAAGTCCTGACGCAGCCTCAGTACCAAACCCTATGGCACCAAAACTCGACCACGGTCCAGTGTGACCATAACCCGTTGATGAAATGACGATTATATCGGGACGTATTTTTTGGAGATGCTCGTACTCTAGGCCGAATTTTTTCATCACTCTAGGGGTGAAATTGCATGCAAAGACATCACTTATGCTAATCAAATCGTGCAAATATTCAAGGCTGCTTTCATGGTCTAATTCTAGTCCAAGACTTAGTTTGTTTCTATTTTGCTCATTAAAATTTATGGCTCGATTCCAATATTTCCCATCCTCTCTCTCATCGTAAAAATCAGCAAGCCGGTAGGCATCCGGCCGTTGAGCTGATTCCAACCTGATAATTTCTGCACCCATGTCTGATAGGAGTTTTGTGGCGTAAGGCACGGCGATTAGTTGGCCTAGCTCAACTACTCGGATACCGTTGAGGATGCCATTATTTTTCATTTGACCGCCCAGTATTCTGAAATTTATCGATAGGTAAATTTAATTTATTAAATAGTATTTCCTCGGTATGTTGCCCTAATGCAGGTGCAGTTGTTTGTATATTCCAAGGAGTTTTGGATAGCTTAAAAGGTCTTCCTGGAAATTTGGGTGTATCTGAACCGGAATTACCAATAGCCTGAAAATATTGATCATGTTGATATTGCGGGTTTTCTATTAGATCCGCTGCGTCTTGTACTAATCCGTAAACCAGTTCACGGTGAGAGTGGGCTCCGTAAAAAAGTTCGTGTTTACCTCTACGGATGAAAGCAGCTTTCACCAAGTTCTCAAATTCCTCAGCATGCATCCTTCTTCCTTCAGGTGTCTGAAATTTGTGGTCAGCCAAACTTTCATCTCCCAACAGATTGGCAGTTTTGTTCCAGTCGGTAGATCCAAAAGTGATTGGGACGATATATCCATCTTTGACTTGTATAGGTGCCCGAGGAAGCTCTCCGTTCATTAATGTTTGTCTCGTTCTAACTATGCCAGAGGCGGCGTAACTTGTGGTTGTATCACGTACCGCTGCAGCCATGCTCTCCTGAATAGATATGTCCACTTTCTGACCGGTACCCGAATTTATCATCTCGTAGAAAGCCATTAATGCTGCTGAGGCTGCGTTAGTGCCTGCTTTGAATTGTGCTTGGTGGAAAGCGTGTTTGAGAGGAGATTTGTTAATTGATCCAAAAATGAACATCAATCCCCCCAAAGCATAAAATACTAGATCAGTTGCCTCAAAGTCTCTATAAGGTCCCGTTTGGCCAAAATTACTAATAGATACAACAATTAAATTGGGGTTTAAGGTACGCAGTTTGCTCTCTGTTAAACCGTAGGATGCCAGGGTTCCAGGTCGAAAATTCTCCACTAGTATGTCAGAATTCCTCACTAATTCTTCAGCAGCAAGATGACCGAAATCGGATTTTAAGTCGAGTTCAACGCTTTTCTTGTTGGTGTTGAGATATTGAAATAAAAGACTGTCATTACTATTCGGGTTGGTTTCGTCAAAGGGTGGCATTTTTCTGCAAGGGTCACCGACTAGAGGGTTTTCAATTTTTATGACATCGGCCCCAAAATCACCCAATAGTTTTGTGCAGTATGGCCCAGATATATAGTGAGTCAAATCCAGAATCCTCACATTTTTCAAAGCTTGGGGTTTCAATAGCCTGTCCTAATATTTTCTGTATTCTACGTGTGGAATTATAAACAAAAAGACTCCCTAGTTGAGAGGTTGTAATTAACTACATATAATCACAAACAGAAAGTATTCTTACCGTTAGGGGGTATGTTACCAATATGAATGATCAAGTTGTTTTTTGGGCCCCGGATGATTCTGGTCTACAAGTGTTAAAAGATGCAATGCCGGAAGGGGTTGAAATAGATTGGGTTAACTCTTCGGGCTCCTTGGAGGAATCGACTGAGGCATTACAAAATACCAAGGCGATAATCTTGGGAGGAGCCCTTGTATTTGACCTTGAATTGGCTGCTAAATGCCCAGAATTGCGCCTTATTCAAACTACTAGTGCAGGTACCAACCAACTTGATAAGGCTGCACTTGGAGAGCTTGGAATCAAAGTGTCCAATAACGGGGGAGGTAACGCCGTGGCGGTTGCGGAGCATACCATCGCCTTGATGATAGGAGTCTACCGAAAATTACAGTTGCAATTTAAAAGTGTGCAAGACGGGAAATGGATGTCGAACATTCGAATCGACTGGTTTTCACAGGCACATGAGTTAACTGGAAAAACAGTCGGCATAATAGGCGTTGGCAGAATAGGATCTCGAGTAGCCAAGAGATTACAAGGCTGGGAGTGTGAACTTATCTATCATGATGTCGTTGATCCAGATTCAGAATTGGTGAGTGATCTCTCTATGGAGAAGGTGGGATTGGATGAATTATTATCCACATCTGACATCATTACCTTACATGTTCCTTTGAATCGTAATACGAGAGGAATGATAAGTGATAGAGAATTTGATTTGATGAAACCCACTTCAATCCTAATCAATGCATGTAGGGGCCCTGTGGTTGATGAAGATGCTTTTATCCGTGCGATTGAACAGAACAAAATAATGGCTGCGGGGGTAGATGTGCTTGAAGTAGAGCCCACTCCTGAAGATAATCCACTGATCGATATGGATAATGTCCTGATTACTCCACATCTAGCCGCTTTTACTCAGGAGGCTTCAGACAAAAGCAGGGTATTTGCCACCTATAATACCGCCAAAGTCGTCAACGGAGGAGATCCAGAATCTGTCGTTCTTCCAGACGATTAGGTTATCGCGAATTGACTCGGGACACTAGACTTAAAGGTGTTTGCTCAAGTAATGTGGCACGCTCTGTTTCATTTAGCCCGGATCCAGCAGCCACTTTTTCAGCATATTCCTGAGTCATCAAGTCTTCTGGAGCATGGGCGTCTGAGTCCAGTATCAATGTAGCACCACTTTCTCGAGCTGTTTTCACAACATGCCCATTGGCCAAACCATGACCTTTTCTACCTGAAATTTCTAAGAAAACTCCGTTCTTGGCGGCCATTTTTGCTTCTTCGACCGTTATTAGACCAGGATGTGCCAATATATCTACATACTCGGATGATACAGCAGCTATATTAGTTCCAGGGATTACCGGCTCCATTATGGTTTCCCCATGGACGTTAACAATTTTGGCACCAATGGATCGTGCTTCTTTGGCCAAAAGGTGGATATCTTCTGTTGGGGTATGGGTGATTTCTACACCTGGGTAAACTTTTATGTCCCATCTTTTTTCTGCCATTTCACAATCTTTTTTTAAGGTAGCTAACACAAATTCCAGATTGCCTGGACCAACATGGTCCGTTATTGCCATCGTCTTATACCCGATCGCAATAGCTCGCCTTATGAGTTCGATCGGGGAAAGCACTCCGTCACTTAAAAAAGTATGGGTGTGAAAATCATACATTGATTAATAACCTGATATTGATTTTGACAGTTTCTCCATCGCATTTTTTGTGGAGCCTATAAAAGGCTCACCTGCATGCTCTGGATGAGTAATTTTAATTGAAACAAATATTGGACCATCTTGCCTCATCAGACTGGGAAGTTCACTTACTAATGTTTCTAGATCTTCAAAGGAATGGGAGCTTTTGTAGCCAGCATCATTGGCCATAGCAGATAAATTAAATTTCCCGTTTCCCGGAATAGGTTGACCTCCCGTGGTCCAATATGCGCCGTCTTCAAATACAAAATGAAGGAAATTCTTTGGTTCCATACCTGCCACAGTTACCAAGGAGCCTAGATTCATCAATAAACTTCCATCACCATCCAAAACAACTATCTTTTTATTTGGTTGAGATAATGCCAGACCTAAAGCAACTGAAGAGGCTTTACCCATCGCCCCAAATATGGGCAAATCCATTTCTTGGTTTTGAGAGACAGATTCCCAATATCTATTTGCGGTCATCGTGGCTACGACCACTTCACTACTCCTGATATCGCTAATGGCCTTTACCGCCTCGATTGCCGAAATCATGTCACTTCCTTTTTCAGTTTTAATCATGACCATTTTATAGTTGCCAGTTAGATCAGCACAATAGAATTAAATAATTGGACCTCTATATTGCATCTCCTCAGGTAGTTGGTCGGTTATACCTAGTGCTATCAATATTCTCTGGGCTGTAAAATTGGCAACTTCCTCAAGGGTCGTTATAGGCAGGTAGTATGGAGGGTCTGAAGGTAGGATAGTCACACCCAAAGTGGCGAGGTATTTCATGTTACCTAGATGTATAGCATTAAGCGGAGACTCTCGTGGAACCATTGCTAAAGGTCTTTTCTCTTTTAGGCAAACGTCGGCAGCTCTTCTTATTAAATTATCTGATAGACCTTTTGCCACTGCAGAAATTGTTGCCATGCTAGATGGGACTATGGCCATTCCAGTAGTTGGGTAAGTTCCACTCGCTATAGGCGCCTTAAAATCCCCTATAGCGAAATGCTCAAAATTATTGTTGGATGACCATTCTTCAATACTTTCTCCGTAGGACATACTCATCTCGTGCTGCCATACCATTCGGGCTGGGTTTGACGCGATCAGCGATACCCCAACTTTTCTGTCTAACAATGCGTCAACCGTTTTGGCGGCTAAAAGGGATCCACTAGCCCCAGATATACCAACCACAATTCGTGCCTCGAGTTTTTCCATTTTTACACTATTAATGATGCAATTGTACCTAACAACATGGAACAAGATACAAAAGCGTTAATTCTCATGAAGCTCATTCCCATTTTAGATAAATCGCTAGGCTTTACTAATATATATTTGTAGACAAGAAAAATTGTACTTAATCCGCAGCCACCGTAATAAAATATTCCTAATTGCATCCATGCGCCTAGTATTATTAGACACAATACAGCCAATAGATCCATGCACTGTGCAATTTTAAAGGCTTTAGAGATTCCAAAACGAGATGCGACTGAATGTAACTTCTCTTTTTTTTGAAAAGAAACATCTTGTGTATGGTAGATGATGTCAAAACTTCCAGCCCAAAGGGCCACTGAAGTTGAAAGTAAAACAGGCTGCCATCCTAGTTTACCAAGCATTCCGATCCAAGCTGCTGCTGGGGCTATGGCGAGAGCCCATCCAAGAAGCAAATTAGCCAACCAAGTGACCCTTTTGGTAAACGGGTACACCACAAGGTATATGAGAGCTACAGGGGCTAAAATCAGTGCTAAAGTGTTAAGCATGTAAGCGCATAGCATAAAAATGAGTGAGGAAATTATTCCAGGGACTAACAAATCGGTAACTGAAAGAATTCCACGTGGGAGATGCCTTTGCGACGACCGTGGATTTTTTGAGTCTATGTGTCTGTCTATAATTCTGTTAGCAATCATACCCACGGTTCTAGCCGACACCATTGCGAGTGTTATCCAAAAAAAGCTTTGAAAATCAGGTAGGCCCCGAATCGCAAGCAGCATTCCTATGTAGGCAAAAGGGAGTGCGAAAAGAGATTCTTGAAACTTTATTGCATCAAAGAAATTGGGTATTTTCGGCCAAAACCTGTTAAGGGGCATGAATATCAAAAACCGTACTCTGACCAGCGATTAGTGACCAGCAATTTTATTTCCTCTGACATTACTACGTCAGGAGGCCAAATTCTTTCCCTTCCATCAAGTGCGGTCTTTTTTGTAGCATCTATCCCGATTTTACTCCCGTATTTAGGTGTTGGGCTTGCATGATCTAAGTCATCGACAGGTCCTTCGGTGATCACAATGTCTTTATCTGGATTAATATTGCTAGTGACTCGCCACGCAACTTCAGACAAATCATGGACATTAACTGTGTCGTCTACAATGACTATCCCTTTTGCCAGCATCATCAATCCCAATCCCCAAATTGCATTCATGACCTTTCTTGTGTGTCCTGGATATTCCTTTTTCATTGAAACGATAACCAAATTATGGAAAACACCTTCTGCTGGCATATTAATATCTACTACCTCTGGCAAAGTTAATTGGAGTGCAGGAAGCATCAACCTCTCTACAGCTTTTCCCATAAAGAAATCTTCGGATGGTGGCCTTCCTACCACAGTGGCCGGATAAATGGGATGTCTTTTATGTGTCAAAGCAGTGAGATGGAAAACAGGATAATTGTCTTCAAGAGAATAGTATCCGGTGTGATCACCGAACGGGCCCTCTTCCCTCAATTCCCCAGGGATTATATATCCTTCCAGCACGGCTTCAGAATGGGCGGGTACTTCGAGGTCAACTGTTTTACATTTAACCATTTCGACAGATGAGTTTCTCAATACCCCTGATACCGCTATTTCGTCCATGTCAGGAGGTAACGGTAATGCTCCTGTCCACATAGTTACAGGGTCGGAACCTAACGCAATGGCAACTTCCATCTTTGGTAACTTCTTCAGTTCGCCGGACCTGTAGTGGCTTGCTCCGACTTTATGTGACTGCCAATGCATGCCTGCAGTGTGAGAATCATAGATTTGCATACGGTAAGTACCGACATTTCTTTTTCCTGAACTAGGATCTTTAGAAATCACCAGAGGTAGAGTGATGTATCTGCCACCGTCCATAGGCCAGCAGGTCAGATGAGGCAAATGATTTAGATTAGCATCTTGCCCCGTCTTTACTATTTCTTGACAGGGAGCAGATGAAATTCTTTTGGGCTGTGTTCGGGCCAGGCTTGCCATGTCTTTGAGAGTTTTTAGTTTGTCTAACATTGACTGGGGAGGTGTTTTTACAATTCCCAGAATGTCACGGACTTTCTGCGTTAAATCATCAGTATTTTCTACACCCAAAGCCCAAGCCATTCGTTGGTGTGTACCAAATAGGTTGGTCACAACAGGTATTGTGAATCCTTCTACATTACGGAAATACAGAACAGGGCCTCCTGACTTAACTGCCCTATCGGTTACCTCGCTAATTTCTAAATCCCTACTCACCTGAGCGTCTATATATTGCACTTGATTTTTAGAATCTAAAAAACTAATGAATTCGCTCAGGTTTTTATAGCTCATTTCTATAACTTAGTTCCGTCGCTGCGAAGTTCTGTGGAAGATAAATCCATTCTGAATTGGGATTCGGGTATACCTTGAAATAACGAAATAAATGCTTCAGGTATCGCCATATCACTTATAGTTTTAAATTCGCTATTTTGGAGACGCCCTGCCACTAGAAAGTCGCATTTATTATCCTTTACCTTCTGCAAGGATGTGTACATGTTTTGAACATCATTGTCATAGTATTTGGGGTCCACTAACCGTAGGGCAGTGTCGTTACCTATGATGAAGGTCGAATTTTGGAATATACTGGATTTTTCCCCGAACAATGGCGCACAAGTCAAAATCACTGTTTCTGACCTTTCAAATTGAGATACTCTCTTTTCTATTTCATTCGCTTGAAGTGGTGGTTTGTCCACATTAGATGCAGATATTTCAAACGCCACTGGAACTCCCAACATATCAGATGCAAGTTTCGAAAGCTCTATGTGTCCTTGGTGCATTGGATTAAAGGACCCAGACAATATTCCACCTTTGAAACTTTTGTCTAATCCCACTAAATTAGAGCCCATGTAAGTAATAGAACTAATATGGCCATTCACTAAAGAATCAAGATCAGAGGGGAATTCTGTTTCATCTACAGAAACAGACTCCAACTTGTTTAATTCCATATTTAATACACTGTTACCTAGTAGTTTTTCCTCTATGTATTGGACGATTAGTGAACTCACAAGTTCTTCCTCCTCAACCCTATTTTTTTCTCCTTTTTCGAGAATTAGGTGGGCGACATATTTTAATCTGGGGCCCCATAATCCAATAAACGCCTGATTGTCACCTCTTCTTTTTCGATTTGTGGATATTGCTCCTGTACATGAAACTCCAATAATGTCTATCTCATGATTGCCATATTGGACTCCCTGGATATATGCAGCTTTTGCCATCGATAACGCTGTTGTTTTAGACACGTATTGTCTGGGCACTTCTCCAATATACCGATTGAGAGATTCATTGGAATATGGAATTGTCGCTTCAATCAAAGTTTTCGATGCGCCAGGAACGCTTAATAACCAATTAATTGATTGGGAGCCTACTCCAGATACAGACATGACCAACTTTGTCTTCGAATTGTGTATGCGAGTAATGGAATATTCTAAGTCGGAATTCATATATCTAGTGTGCCTAACCTGTTAGATATCCATGTGCTGGTATGGAATCGCCGTCATTTCACAAATGGCTTTGCGATGCTTAAGTTTTACAGCAAAGACATATTTATATGTATATAGAGATCTTTCAAGATGCCTTTTAAAGAAGATTCACCATTTTATCACGGAGGGCGATCCTTACTCCAGAAAGCAAGCCGGCACTAGCTATTATGAATATGATGGAGGACCAATCAACCCCTGTATTTGGTTCACAGCATTGGATTACTAAACCAAGAGAGGTTCCTGCGGCCGGTGGGTGTTCAGTGTTGGTAACAACCATCAAAAATATGCCAATCCCAACGGATAGAGCTGCCGCTACATCAAGGAAATAACGATTTTCCAATACCTGTTGAATCAAAGGTGGAGATTGAAGAATCAGGGCGATTAGGGTTCCTATAAAGGCTGCTAAGAGATGCCCCCCAATTACTTTGCGTGGTGTTGCGGCCACACTGTTTGGAACTACAAATATTGTAAAGGCAGAGGATGCAATTCCGACCACTATTGCGGTTTTTAAGGTATCTCCAATTAGTAATATCAGTATCAGTGATACCGAGGCAAGGCAGCATTGTAAAAAATAATGGTTCCATCTGGAATGAATGTATTGGTCTAATATGTGCGGTAGGAAGCCGTGAGGAAGGATTAAGTGAGGTAGGTGAATGTCAGGGTGTGGCATGTGAAAGCCTTTGGGTGCTCTCAATTGTTTTTTACTCCCGACATTTCCTGTTTCTTAAATTTATCTTTCAAGGATATCGGTGTTTTTAGGGTCTGAATAGCCAAATTTGGGCTACATTCTCCTCAATTAAAGGAATATATAAACCTTTCAAATGCCCTGTTTTAGCAGACTGCTATAATTAGAGGCTAATTTGAAATATAAACTATTAGCAGATTATCAAAATTCTTTTATAATTATTCACGGTCCATCTCACATAGAAGTATAAAATGGATACTAGGTTCAACAAACGCCTTGGCGATATTTTTATAACAAAACCTAGGCGATCAGAAATAGCTCCTATCACTTTTAATGTAGATGAGAGAAGAATAAATGCCCGTACTTTTCCCTCTCCCCTAATACTGGTCGCGGTGTTTTTGGCTTTGATATTAGTGGGAGCCCTTTTACTGTCGGCTCCATTTGCTCACCATGAACAAGGGTGGGGGGACCCTGTTTTATCAATATTCACTGCCACTTCTGCCGTGACAGTTACAGGCTTGATCATAGTGGATACTGCCACCTACTGGACTTCAAGTGGTCAGGTTATTATATTGCTCCTTATGTTTGTGGGAGGGCTGGGATTCATGACTCTAGCTGCTTTCTTGTTGGCTGTTCTCGGTCAGAGAGTTTCAATGGCTCAGAGATTGCTGATTAGGGAAACCTTGGGAAGCGAAAATATGGGCGGTATTCAGAGGTTAAGCGTTACGATAGTTGCCGCTGCTATATCAATTCAGGTTATAGGTTTTTTTGCTTTGTTCGCAAGGTTCCTATTTTTGGAATCTCCTGGGGAAGCCGCTTGGCAGGCTTTGTTTCATTCGGTTTCAGGATTCAATAATGCGGGGTTTGTTATTTTGAACCAATCTGATGGCTTGCACGCATTCAGAGAAGATTTTATTGTTTTAAGCATAATAGGGTGGTTGATTATTCTGGGATCTTTAAGTTTTTGGGTAGTCCTTGACTTGGTATCGAAGGATTCGCTTAGAAAATTCTCTTTAGTGACCAAAATAGTATTATTGATGACGGTAGCATTAATAATTACTGGCGCGTCATTCTTTCTTTTTGCTGAAAGTAACAATCCTAAAACGATTGGAGATTTGCCGATAAATGCTCAGATTGGTGTGTCCATTTTTGAGGGTGTGAGTGGTCGTACAGCTGGATTTTCCACAATAGATTATGGGTATGCTAGGCCTGCGACTGATGTTTTTATGTCTCTTTTGATGTTTATTGGAGGTGCGACCGGGTCTGTCGCCGGCGGTATTAAGGTAACAACCTTTTTCATTATTGTTCTCAGCGTGGTAGCCATAATTAGAGAAAGAGCACATGTCACAGCATTTGGTAGAGAAATATCTCCGACCACAGTTCGGAGATCTTACGCTGTGACACTAATTTGTCTGGGTTTTATATTCCTATGTACTTTATGTTTGGCCCTTACTAACAGCCATATTCTAATAAGGGATTTAGCCTTTGAATCTGTTTCAGCTTTCGGTACAGTAGGGCTGAGTACTGGTGCTACCGAAGAGCTAAATAGATTGGGGCATGTGATAGTTGCAATTACTATGTTCATCGGTCGAGTTGGACCGATTATAGTAGGCCTTAGAATGGTTCCTAATAGAGAAGCGAGCCCGTATCGGTATGCTACGGAACCAGTTACAATTGGCTAGCGTATTAAATGCACGTCGAAGGTAAATTTTATGGCTAACAAACAGGTTGCAGTTATAGGCCTAGGAAGATTTGGAGTTAGTACCACTCGTACCCTCTATAATCTCGGCCATGATGTTTTGGCTATTGATAAAGATGAGGCCAGGGTTCAGTCCGTGTTGGGTCAATGCACCTACGCAGTATCTGCAGAGTGTACTAATGAGAGTGCATTGAGAGATCTAGGAATTCAGGATTATGATGTAGCGATAATCACTATTGAAACCAACATAGCAGATAGTGTCATGGCTTGCGTTCTACTCAAGACTATTGGAGTAAAAACAATTGTGGCTCGAGCTCGCGACTCATTGCATGCTAGCACTCTCAGGAGGATAGGAGTGGACAGGGTTATTCAGCCCGAGGAAGAGATGGGAACTAGACTCGCGCATAGCCTGTTTAATGCCAGTGTTGAAGAATACTTGGAAATAACCAATAATTACGGGGTTAGTAGATACAGAGTCCCAGAGAAACTGTCTGGCACAACACTTGAAGAAATAGGATTTACTAATAGTCGTGACAGTTATGGAATAACTGCCGTGGCTTTATGTAAAGGAAGGAAAGTGACCTTGAATCCACCTGTAAGTTCTAAAGTCGAATCTGGAGATTTTGTAATTGTTGCAGCTTTGGATAGCGATCTTGAAACCTTGGATGATTCTTCAGGTGGTGGAGAGGAACAAATTTAACTTAACAAAAAGTTAAATTTGTTATTGAAGAGATGGCCATATGATCCTTGCAGTAATAACAGGTTCCACCAGTGATGAGTATGTAACCGCCACTGCTTCACGGTTGGCCAAGCAAATGAAATTTCCAGTAAATTTACTTTATGTAATCGAAGTCGAAAGGAATTATCCGATCGATATGGAAATACCTCAGGATACCGAAAAGGGTGAAAAAACTCTATCCCAAATGGAAAAGATAGTGAGTAAATTTAAAGTCAAATCTAAAGGGGAAATACTCCAAGCTAGATTCTCAGGCAGTGCAATTATTAGTCAGTCAGAGAATATTCAAGCAAGGCTTATAGTCCTAGAATATAAGGAACGGAATTCTGACAATTTGTACGACAATATTTGTGGATACGTGGCGGGCAATGCAAAATGTGATGTAATTATGTGCACAAATACAGGTAAGTTGGCTTAGGAATTAAATGACTCAAACTTCAGAGGAAAACTCGAATTCTGGTGTGCAAAGATTAAAAAGGATTGCTGTCATCGGTTGTGGTTCACTAGGCACTCAAATCGCGATAGAATTATCATCGTCCGGGAATATCGTAATTGTAATTGATAAAGACCCGAAGTCATTTTTTTCACTGCCGTCTCACCTACTTGAAACCTCCAGAGTTGTGACTGCTGTTGGAGATGGAACGCAAGAAGTATCATTGAGGCAGGCCGGAGTACAGGATGTAGACCTTCTGATAGCAGCGACTACGAGAGAATCTGTCAACTTAATGAGCGGTCAATTAGCGCGTCATGTTATGCGGATACCGCTAGTAGTATGTTTAGTTAGGGATTCCAACCTTTTACCAATATATGAGAATCTTGGTATTAAAGTTATTAATCCCGATGGGTTGCTCATGGAAGTTATCAAGGAGGGATTGGATTGATGAGAGGTATACCTTGTACGCGATAATTTTAGGATGTGGGACCACCGGTATTAAAGTAGCTGAATGGTTGATGGCCTCTGGTGCTGAAGTAACACTGATAGAGGAAATTGGTGAGAAACAGAGACTTGCGGACAATTTGCTGGGCTCGGTGGTGGTTTTGGGTGATGGTACTAAAATTGCTACTCAAAATATCGCGGGTGTAAAAAGGGCTAACCTTTTCATATCCACCTTAAGCTCTGACGAAGACAACATGCTAGCATGCCAAATAGCCAAGCACCATTTTGAAGTAGACAGGACCATTGCTATAAGTGATACTCCAGACAATGCCAACCTGCTTAGGCTTTTGGGGATCGATATCGTAATCGACGTGACAGAACTTATAACCGAAAAAATGCAAAGCCTCGTCGCTCCCATGCTTGTGGAGGATTTGTGAATAAAACTGTTCGTAAAATAGCGTATCTTGGTCCTCCCGGAACTTACAGTGAGCAGGCAGCTAAGCAGTGGAACAATGTTGATGAACTTTTGCCAGTCGAATCGATTCCAGCTGTTGCAAAATCAGTGGAAGAGGGAGAATCTTATCAGGGAGTCGTGCCTATAGAAAACAGTATTGAGGGTGGAGTCACTTTCACACTTGATTTACTCATTCACGATTCAACCTTATCGATTTGTGGTGAAGTCATAGTCCCCATAAATCATTATTTGATGGCTCAGAAGGAAATTGATCTTGAAAATATCACTACTGTATTTTCTCACCCGCAATCATTGGGTCAATGTAGGCAATTTCTTCTGAATAATATACCGCAAGCTACCTTGATGGCTTCCTTAAGCAACGCTAAAGCTGTTGAGGAGATGTTAGATTCGACACCGAACTCAGCTGCTATATCAAGCGAAAGATCTGCTAATTTGTATGGGGCGGTAGTTCTGCAAAAAAATGTAGAGGACAACCCCAACAATGAAACCAGGTTTGTTATTCTTTCACAGGATGACCACGAAATAACTTCAAATGATAAAACCTCTCTTTGCTTTGAATTTGATGGAGATAGCCCCGGTATACTTAGCGAGTCTTTGACAGAATTCGCAGCTAGAAACATCAATCTTGTGAAGATTGAGTCGAGACCGAATAAAAGACGTTTAGGCCGTTATGTTTTTCTGGTAGATATCGATGGGCACAGGAGAACCGTTGAAGTTAAACAGGCACTGGACTCGCTTCAAAAAAAAGTGTCCATGCTGAAAATTTTTGGTTCCTACCCTAAAGGTGATGTGTAGCGCTTAGATCCTATTTTATGAGGGTTTTGCTGAATCGTCACTATTAATACCTGTCTCTGAATGAGGTTCCTCAGATACATTTGTGTCTGGACCTACAAATCTTGAATTCACTTGCTCTATTAAGGGGTCAATCCGGGCTTTCATATTTTCTATTGTTGGAGGTACGTTATCTCGAACTGTTTCAAGTGTCGGACCTAGCCTTTCTACTATTATGTCGGAAAATCTTTCAGCTTTTTCTCGCCAATAATCACTTTTCTCTAAAAGTTCGGACCGGGTTTCAGACCCAGGTTTAGGAGCCATTAGTATTCCGGCAACGGTTCCTATAATTGCCCCCAAGATAAGTCCGGTGGAAAAGCCACCACCATTGTCTTTAGCCATTAGTCGTCTCCTTTTCGATGGTTTTTTCTGGAAAATCCTCCGGCCCAGGTAAACAATTTTATAAGGCCGCCAAAAAGTCCCATGCTCCCCGAGAATTTACCTGCGATGTTATCAGTAATGTTTTCCACATTTTGAAAATTCCTAGTAAGGGACTCCAACAGGCGATTGATTTTTACAATAGTCAAAATTAAGAAAATGCAAATCAATGGGAGGCAAACTATGAATGCCATGTCCCGTATTAAGCCAACTATTTCATAAATATTTGAGTCCATAACAGTTCTTTAATCCTAGCATAATAGAAAAACACTCGACGAAATGAATCATCGAGTGCATCCTAATTTTTGATTTGCTGCTGCCTTATGGCTTAATAAGCATTCTCACAGAACCTTCTGCATCTTTTCTCTGAGTAACAATGTCATGGCTGTTTTTTTCTGCCCAGACTATTAAGTCATATGTGTTTAAAACGTCAGGTATTATCACTTCAACAAACGACGCGGTATCGGCATTTATTTGCTCACTAAGAGTTGCTATTATCCCGGCACAGGTCTTTCCTGTGCCATCTATTATTATCCATCCGTTTGATTCTTGGTTTACGGATGAGGTTCTATTTTCAGGATATACATCTATTTCGCCGGTTTGCCTGAGATCTAGTTGTTTTTTGAACTCCGATACAGATTCCCAGTGAACCCGAGAGTCACGATCTCCTTTTTGGCAAACGGCTCCTCTGACTCCAACAATATCAGGATTGACTCTTGATAGCTCGTCAAGGTCACTCATCTTCAAATGGCCTGACAGGGCTGTGCTCATGCCCAATTCTTTTCCCTCCAAAACCATTTCTTTCAGACGATCTTCAGGTACAAAGTCGAATAAATTTCTACCGTCTTTTACAAGTGTATCTATTAAAAAACCGTCACATTGACCTTCTTTCGCCAATTGCACCATGAGGTCTGGGTCAATGCCACCGTCATAGAGTAGATTGTCTGCAAAAAGTGAGCCAATTAGTTTAGTTTGAGTTCCTATTAGAGCTTCTTTTGCTGCTAATAACGTTTCTAGTGCCACATCGTATTCACTCACCATGAAGCCTACTTTGACCGAAGTTGCGTCCAGGATTCCGGCGGCATAAACAGCCATAGAGACGGTGCCTATTTGGTTAGGCACAACTCCTAAGGTGACACTTGCGTGGTGTGCACTTGGAACTTCATCTCTGATTTCTTTCACTACGTTAGGATGAGCCGAACCTACTAGGGCTTCTTGAAGGTTCTTGACATCGACTATATCAGCTCCGCCTTTTAGAGCTTGCTTTGCTTCATATAAATCTTGGACACTTACCATAAGAATCATTTTGTGTATTCCTCGTGACTAATTCTGTTCTGTGTTTCTATTTACAGCCTGCCTGTGGCAGCGGCTATATCATTTTTTAATCGTTTCTTTTCATCATCTGTAAGATCGGTCAGTGGTGCCCTGACATGTCCGCCTGACATGCCCATGAGTTCACCCCAGTATTTGCATAAGGAGGCAGGTAATGCTCCCCCCATCTTCTGCACAGTGTATTTCCACCATTTATCTGAAACCTCTTTAATTGGCTTTATGTTAGTGTTATAGAAATCCTTATCAAGGTCCCCTTCCATCACTTTGTCAATAAACTGCACATAGTAGTTGGAGTCAGGTGTATCAAATCTCCAGTCAGAGGTGTTGGCAAACATAACTTGTTGTTCAAAACCTAGTTCTTTTCCTTTTTGGAATATCCATTCATCGGGGGTACTTATGATGGCTTGCTTACCTATTTTTAAGTGAGTGTCAATTGAAAGTTCTGGATTGAAACTGGCCTCTTTGACTCCAACTACATTGGAAATATTGCAAATGCGCTCTAACCCGTTTGCATCTAGAACAGTTCCAAATTGTGGAGAGTTGTAATACATAATCGCCAAATTTGTGTTGTCGGCTAAGCTTCCTACCCAATCTATCACTTGATCTTCAGTTCGTGTAGCAAAATAAGGAGCAGCCACAATTAGTAAATCAAATCCAGCATGTTCGGCATAGCTGGCCAGATCTAGCATTTCTTTTAAAGATGTGTGGGACACATGAGCTCCAATTGGCCAGTTATTTCCAGCTTCATCGCTAACAATGTCATAGACTCGGAATCTTTCCTCTTTAGTTAGAGTCCAGAATTCCCCCATGCCCCAGGTGCAACCAGCACCTTTGGTACCTAAAGATTTTACATGTCGTATATCTCTGCGAAGTCCCTCTTCATCTATCTCATCTTCTGACGTAAAAGGGGTCATTAGGGTGGACCATTGCCCGCGAAGATTTTCTTTCGCCCAATCAACCGCTTCGGGTTTGCTGTATTCAGCCATGCAAATGAACCTCAATATGTGAACTTATTCATATAGCTGCTTCACAAGCAGCTAATACTAGAAATGAACAGAATTAATAATAGTAAGGCAAGGCAAGCAGTGTCAACGCAAGGATTGACGTATAAATAGAACTACAGAGCTTTATTACTTAGTTCTCAGTCTTTCATCGCCGTTTTGTATTGGGTCCTCAAGCAGCGAGTGCATAAACTGACTTTTTTCATCTGGCCATCAATTTCAATAGTGGCTTTGTGAATGTTCGGACTCCATGTCCTTCGCGTTCGCCTTTTAGAATGGCTAACATTATTGCCGGTACGTACCTGAATTTTACAATTGGGAGCTTCACATGTAGCCATTTTTCGCCTTTCGGTAATTTTATTACGTATCTTTTATGGGTCGCTGAATCAATTTCCAAGTCACTAAATCACCTTAGCATTGGAAGAAATCTAGGTTAAAAATACCATATCCTTTATTATACTTCCAGCATATTTTTGTTGTGGTGTATCTATGACGGATTTCAATGTAACAATAGCAGATACTTTTTTTGGAATGTTTAGCTCCTCTGTTGTTTTTTTTAAGCGACATGTTGAAGCCATAAATTCTCTAAATGTCTTTCCGGTTCCTGACGGGGATACTGGCACCAACATGTACGGTACCCTGCATGGCATGCAATCTCGGATGTCCTCAGTTTCATACAACAATCTTTATGAACTTACAGACCAGCTCTCACAGGCGGCTCTTTACGAAGGAAGAGGTAATAGTGGGATAATCCTGTCTCAAATATTTCGAGGATTGTCTGATCATTTGTCCCGCCACACGTCCGATGTTGACTTTGAACTCATCGCAGGCGCTATTGAAAATGCCAGACTCAAGGCATTTAAATCTGTAGCAGAGCCGGCGGAAGGGACTATGCTCACAGTATTGTCAGATGTTGCAAAGAAGGCGGAATTTCTTAAAAGAAAAAATATCTCCATTAAAAATTTCTTCCGCTCCCTCGTTGAAGAGGCGGAAAAATCAGTAGATAGAACCCCTGAATTGTTGCAGATACTAAAGGAAAGTGGAGTGGTGGATTCGGGGGGATATGGGCTTGAAGTCATGTTGAAAGGTATGTCGATTTTCCTTGAAGGTAACGACCCTAATAATTTTCCTGTCTTATTGAGACTTCCGAAGGGAGATGGTTTGGGGGTTGAGAATCTTATTTCTGATCATTTTGGATCTGAAGATGATTTTGGCTATTGTACTCAATTTCTTCTCGATACCAAAACCGATATGGAGGGTATAGAAAACCTTTTCCAAGGTTTAGGAACATCTACTGTGATAGTAGGGGATAGGGATATATTCAGAATTCATATACACACCGTTGACCCGGGTAAAGTACTTACCAAAGCTATTGCGATAGGAAGTATAGGGTCAGTATCGATAGAAAATATGGAAACACAGTCCCAGGACATTTTAAATTCTTCCAAGAAGGAAAAACCTTCCGTAAAAATTGATTTACCTGGTCAAACGGCGCTTATGTCCATTGTTAATGGGGACGGGATTCTAAGGATGAATAATGAACTAGGTGTTGATCTGGCGATTGACGGGGGATTGGATATGAATCCCAGCGTGGAAGATATAGTTACAGCAGTCAATCAAGTTAGGGCAGATTCTATTTTACTTTTAACTAACGACAAAAATGTCATCCCGGCTGCTAATCAGGCTGCTGAATTGCTCACCGCAACCATCGAGGTGTTGCCGACGGAAACTCAAGTTCAAGGGCTAGAATGTATTTTTAATTTTAATCCAGAAATATCCGCTTTACAAAACAAAGAAATAATGGGCCGACTGATACCCCATATTAAGACAATTGCGATATTTAAATCCTCCAGGTCTGTGAAAATAAACGGTATGGAGGTGGGTCGATTGCAACCAATAGTGATGACTGAAGGAGAGATTCGTAAGTCTGGAGATACCTTGGATGAGTTATTCTTGGAGGTAATTCAAGAGGAATTAGGGCAACATGTAGAACATGTCACAGTTCTTGTGGGCAACGGGATGAATAGCAATGATATTGATCGGATCAATAAGATCTTGGATCACAACGTGGAAAATTTGGAAGAAGATATTATTGAACTGCACGTAGGTGGGCAACCTCATTATGACTACCTGATCTCTGTTTTAAGTAATTAATTATCAGTTGGCATATCGGCAATGGTCAATCGTAATTTGATGGTGGAAACCTTGAGAAAGATTCTGAAGCAGGAAGTAGCTTCGGAATTTAATAACTCCACTGTGATTGGAGGGATAGAGGCCTTTTTGTCTTCAAATGTCGGAATGCTCCCAGAGCGATTTTTGGAGCCTTTGAAAGGCTATTCAATTATGAATAACCAGCAACGAGCTTATGTAGTGGGGGAATTGATTCGAGCATTAACTCCTGATGTGAAACCTAATTTCTCAACTCCACGAAAAGATATTTTCTTGGCCGACTCTATCGAATCATTTAAGAAGAGCGGGAGGGGCTGGCCTGTAAAAAAGATATCAGAGTCTTTAGGTTTGAACACAGTAAAAGATTTGATTTTGCATTTCCCTGAACGACACGAGGATTTTAGTAACATACGGAAAATCTCTGATTTGATCAGCGGGGAAACCCAGTCATCCGAATTATCCGTGAAATCCTTGCAACTTAAGAAAAGTCGTAACGGAAAACATGATCGGGTGGAAATTGAATTTTCGGATACGACAGGTTCAATGAAAGTGACCTTTTTCGGACAGCAATGGATCCTTAAGGACCTCAAGCCTGGAGATAAAGTGATGTTGAGTGGGAAAGTGGAATACGAAAAAGGGAAACCGACATACAAGAATCCAGTTTATGACCGAATCAACCCACGGGTTACCAAGTTACATACCGGCCGATTAGTGCCGGTGTATAAATTGACTCAAGGAATTATTGTAAAGACTTTGAGAAGAGAGATACATGCGGCTCTTACGTCTGCCTTGGATCAATTAGATGAATATCTTCCAGAAACTTTGCTCAGCCGAACAGGTCTTTATCCTATAAAAAAAGCGGTTGCTAGATATCATTATCCTAGAAACATTCAAGATTTCAGTAGAGCCCGTAGAAGAATAGCTTTCGACGAATTGTTTTTAGTACAACTGGCCATGCGAAAGAAGAAACTTGATTGGAAGAACCAAGTTTCTGGAATATCACTGAATCAAAACCGTGACATACTCAGCCTATTCATTTCCACGCTACCATTCAAACTTACCTTGGCTCAATCTAGGTGCATGGATGAGATTTGTGAAGATTTATCTAGCGGTATTCCTATGCGCCGTGTTCTCCAGGGAGACGTAGGAAGTGGAAAAACATTAGTTGCCTTGACCGGGATGATACAGGCCGCAGCCGATGGCTATCAGTCTGCGATGATGGTACCAACTGAAGTTTTGTCCGAACAGCATTTTATGACTTTACGGAATTTTTTCTCTGATTCCAGTTCTACTCCTTTGATGGAAGGGTTACCGAACATCATTGAAACAAATATAGAAGGTTCGGACAACAAATTAACAATTGCCTTGCTAAATGGGAGTTTGGGAAACCGAGAGAAAGCCCTTACCCAAGAAATTATTCGCTCCGGGCAGGCCGATATTATCGTTGGAACGCATGCGCTTATACAGGATTCAATTGACATACCTAATTTGGCGTTACTTGTTGTAGATGAGCAGCATAGGTTTGGAATAAATCAAAAGAATGTATTTGATCATTTAGAACCTCGCCCTCACATGCTACTGATGTCGGCGACACCCATACCGAGATCCTTATATTTTACGATGATCGGCGATTTAGATTTGTCTGTGATAGACCAGATGCCAGTCGGAAGGAAACCTGTTCAAACATATGTTTATGAACAGAATAAGCGTGAAGAAGTACATCGTTTTATACGAAAGGAAATTTTGAAGGGTAGACAAGCATTCGTTGTTTGCCCCCTGATTGAAGAATCAGAATCTCTACAGTCAAGGGCAGCCATTGAAGAGTTTGAAAAATTGTCGAAGGACATTTTTCCTGAAATGAAAGTGGGATTGCTACATGGAAGAATGAAATTGCCAGAAAAAGAATCAGTAATGAACGAATTTCGGTCTGGTAAACTACATATTTTGGTGGCCACATCCGTAATCGAAGTGGGGGTAGATATTCCTAATGCCAGTGTAATGTTGATTGATGGTGCCGAGAGGTTTGGGTTATCTCAATTACATCAATTCCGAGGACGAGTCGGTAGAGGTGAACATCAGAGTTATTGCATTCTAATGTCTGATAACCCGAGTGCTGATTCGAAAGAACGCATGGAGATATTACATAGAATAAATGATGGGTTCAGGTTGGCAGATGAAGACTTGAGGATGCGAGGTGCTGGAGATTTAATAGAAGGTAGGAGGCAGAGTGGGACTCCGTTTTTTAGAGTCGCAGATCCATCTGATGCGGACCTTGTATCACTGGCAGGAATAGAGGCTTCCAAAGTCTTGAATTTAGATTACGAATTGTCTTCAGAAGAACACCAAGCATTGAGGATTCAACTTGATGAACGGCTTAAAGAACTTAGTATTACTTGAGAGCTATAAATTCGGACCTTGAATCAGTATTTATGAAACCGAATTTTCAGACATCATTTGACGCAGTACATAGGGCAGGAGTCCATTGTGCCTGTAATATTCATTCTCGATTTCAGTGTCTATACGCGCCAAAACCTCAAACTTAGTTACCTTACCTGTTTTTGAGGTGGCAGTAATTTCAATGTTGGAAGAAGGGGTGACATTATTTGCAACTCCAGGTATGTCGTATGTTTCTGTTCCATCTAAACCAAGTGACATTGCTGTTTGTCCGTTTATGAAAACTAATGGCAAAACGCCCATTCCAATCAAATTCGAGCGGTGGATTCTTTCAAAGCTTTCGGCTATTACGGCCCTGACTCCTAGGAGCATAGGGCCTTTAGCGGCCCAATCTCTCGAGCTGCCGGTGCCGTATTCTTTACCTGCAATGATTATCAAAGGAACTTCTTCATTTTTATATTTTTCTGAAGCGTCATAAATACGCATAATTTCTTCCGAAGGCTGGTGAACAGTCCAATCACCCTCCATAGCCGGGTTTAACTTATTTCTAAGTCTAATATTTGCAAATGTACCCCTAACCATTACATCGTGATTACCCCTTCTAGATCCGAATGAATTGTACTCCCGTCGAGGTACGTCATTTCCTAGAAGGAACTGGCCTGCCGGAGCACTCGGAGGTATGGATCCTGCTGGTGAAATATGATCCGTGGTTACCGAATCTTCCAAATACACTAACACTCTGGCATCGGTGATTTCTGTTCTTTCAGAAGGGTTCTTGGTAAAGTTTTCAAAGTATGGTGGTTTTTGAATATATGTGGATTCTTTGTCCCAGTTGAAATTTAAAGTAGAAGACGTTTCTAAATTTTGCCATTCTTGGGGGCCTTCGACTACCTTACCGTATTGCTCCTGGAACATCTCTGGTGTGAGGCATGAGGATATTGTGTTTGAAATATCGTCTTGTGTGGGCCAAATGTCTTTTAAGAAAACCTCATTTCCTGATGGGTCTTGACCGATGGAATCTTCTACCAGATTGACATCTACCCTACCAGCTATAGAATAGGCCACCACGAGCATTGGAGATGCCAGGTAATTGGCCTTCACTTGTGGGTGAACCCTACCTTCAAAATTCCTGTTACCACTTAGAACGGCTGCCACGGTTAAATCATTGTCAGAGACTGCTTCCGCGACTGGTTGTGGTAGCGGTCCTGAATTTCCGATGCAGGTTGTGCAACCATACCCAACAGTGTTAAAACCTAAATAATCTAGGTCTTCATTTAGCCCGGCAGCCTCAAGGTATCTAGTTACTACAGTGGAACCCGGTGCCAAACTCGATTTAACCCATGGTTTCCTTTGTAATCCTTTTTGTCTCGCGTTTCGCGCCAATAAACCGGCTCCCACCATAACTGAGGGGTTTGAAGTGTTGGTGCAACTTGTTATAGCTGCAATTGCTACTGCAGCATCCCCAAATTCCACCTCCTCTTCATCGATTTCTATTTTGTGAATGCGACCTGATGAATCAGAGAAAGATTCTGAAAAATTTTCAGGAATGTTTTCTAAGGAAATTTTGTCTTGGGGTCGTTTAGGTCCTGCCATCGATGGAATAACTTTAGAAATATCAAAATTGATATCTACACTGTAATCTGGTTCCTTTTGATCATCATAATAAAAGTTATTCATTTTTGAGTACTGTTCAACCAATTCCACTATTGCAGTATCACGTCCAGTGTCTTTTAGGTACCTTAGAGTTTGATGATCTATAGGAAAAAACCCACACGTTGCCCCATATTCAGGGGCCATGTTTGCTATTGTGGCTCGATCAGCAAGGCTTAGTTCTTTCAATCCTGGGCCATAAAATTCGACAAATTTCTCGACTACACCCACTGCTCGTAGCATTTCTACTATCGATAAAACTAGATCAGTCGCTGTGGAGCCATTTGGTAGGGTTCCAGTCAGTCTCACCCCAACTACCTCTGGTACGACCATATAGTATGGTTGCCCCAGCATGACTGCTTCCGCTTCAATTCCACCCACCCCCCATCCTAAAACCCCTAAACCATTGACCATCGTAGTGTGAGAGTCAGTTCCCACACATGTGTCCAAAAATGCAACAGGGTTGACTACATCATCTCCACTTAAAACAACTTCTGCCAAGTACTCCAAGTTAACTTGATGAACGATTCCGGTGCCAGGAGGAACTATTTTAAAATTATCAAAGGCGTTTTGAGCCCATTTCAGCAACTGGTATCTTTCAGTATTTCTCTCAAATTCCATTTCGATATTCAGGTTAAGTGCCTCGGGGACAGAGAAATTGTCTACTTGGACTGAGTGGTCTATAACCATATCTGAGCGGACAATTGGATTGATGATAGATGCATCAGCTCCCAACTCACTCACTGCATCTCTCATAGCTGCTATGTCTACCGCTACCGGAACTCCAGTGAAATCTTGGAGTAGAACTCTACCTGGCATGTAAGGAAATTCACTAGCCGGTTTATTGTTTGGGCGCCAAGATGATACTAATTTTATATGGTCTTCCGTTGCAGGGCCTCCATCGGCGTTACGTATAACATTCTCTAACAAAACCCTTATTGCATAAGGGGTTTTGTCGATGTTTATTAACCCAGCCTTCTCGGCAGAGTCGATAGAGTAATAGGTGTAACTACCTGATAGGGTCTGCAGAATATTTTTTGATATTAGGCTTGAAGGATTACCATTGTTATTCATGAGACTGTAACTCCGAAATTGCTAAGGATGAGGCAGTCGGCAACTCAGGAATAGTATCTCATCTGAGTGAAATTATCACGATAGCTATTAATATTCAACCCAGAGATTAATCCGCGTTAAAACCAACTTCAATTTAAAAGAGGGCGAGTAAAGCCCATATTTGTTATCTTTTCTGTCCAAAGTACTCGTAATTCAGCTCAGTCCATTTATCCCAGTCGGCAGGCACGTCGTCCTCGGCAAATATGGCGGTTACTGGGCAAACTGGCTCACATGCAGCGCAATCGATGCACTCTTCTGGGTTTATAAGTAGCATACTATGCTCTTCTGCTTCATAAATGCAGTCAACCGGGCATACATCTATGCAGGCTCTATCTAACACATCAATACAGGGTTCAGCGATAATGTAGGTCATATGCTATTTTTGTACTCCTCGTCTAAATGAAAATTCCTTATGGGATAACCTCGGAATTATATCTCTTGAGTTTGAGGGCTTCAACGTGGAGACTGCTGTGAATTGTTTGATTGGCGAGAAATATGAATGTCAGAGGGTTATATTCCGGGATTTTAGATCGGTAATCTCGTCTTCAGAATAGCCGAGATTGAGCATGATTTCATCAGTATGTTCCCCTAAAGCAGGAGATGCCGATTTCACCGCCAAAGGGGTTTCGCTCATTTGTATCATGGGCCCAGCCATCCGAATTTTCCCAGCAAGTGAGTGATTTACCTCTACCACCATATCATTTGCAATCACTTGTTCGTCATTAGTCAGTTCTTGTATAAACCTCACAGGACCAGCCGGAACTCCCGCTGCATCAAGGATCGAAAGCCATTCTTCACCGGTTTTACTCAGTAATATGGTTTTCATTTCTTCCGATAGGGATTCTATTGCCGACACTATGGATGGATCTTCAGGGTCGTAGCCTTCTGAAAACCGTGGATCAACCACACCAATTGCATCGGCAGCTTTTTTTCTAAGCCTGTTGCTTAAGCAAGCGATGGCAATCACGTCATTGGCAGTTTGGTATGTGGTGTAATAGATACGAAATGCTGTATTAAATGGCGAGAAAATTTGTTGTTGGTCCAACAGGCTTTGGTACGGCAGGCCAGCTTGCCTTAAGGCACCCAAAGTCTCCACCAGTTCATCTTTCTCTTCCTTTCCATGTTCTTCCACCTCCATAAACCCACCTTGGATGAGTAGAGATGTCGAAAGCAGAGTTGTGTCGATTTTTTGGCCTTTACCGGTACGTTCCCTCGAAAATAAGGCCGCGCTAACACCCCAGGCAATCGCAACTCCCGTGGTGTAATCTGCAACGGCAGTCGCAGTCACCTGTTGTGGGACACCATCAACGACCTTATTGTCAGCAGCTAAAAGACCACTCATAGCTTGAATAATCAGATCGTAACCTGGTCTATAGCCATGAGGGCCCTGTCGGCCGAATGCTGTGTTATCGCAATATATTAACTTTGGGTTGGCTTCAGATAGGGTTTCGTAGTCAATCCCCAACTTTTTAGGGACGTCTGGTCGAGCGTTTATGATAACCACATCGGCATCTGCCACAAGTTTCTGGGCGATCTCAAGACCTTCTTTACTTTGAAGATCCAACGGAAGACTTTTTTTCCCCCGATTCAAGGCTATGAATGTTTTACTTTCCTTGGGTAGAAATTCAGTGTGGAGTCTCCAAGGTTCGCCTTCAATGGGTTCGATTTTAATTATCTCAGCACCCATGTCACTCAATAACATGCCTCCAAACGGGGCAGCTATTATTTGGGTGAACTCAACGATTTTTATTCCATCTAACGGACCTGGCAAATTAATCTCCGAATAATGAATTCAATTTACCTGACTATGGTATGTGATAATGTTATGAAAAACCATAACTTAGTCAAATTACATGGCTGTGTTGTTTTTAAATACCCAGGACATATCTCGTGACATCGCGTACCAACTGGCATAAAGAACATCCCGTGGCTTGCACCTGCGCAAAATGCCAAGAATCGAACCGTATAAAGATAAATGCATCTAGGAAAATAGGTCGAAATGAAAAATGTCCCTGTGGTAGTGGAAAAAAATACAAAAAATGCCACGGCCCTTGAGGCCTTTCTGTAACATACCTATGACCTCAGTCGCAGGAAGTCTAGAGATCTATGAATTGGCGCTTGAGTTAGGAGCTCCAGCGGTAACTCCACCGTCGATCACCATTTTGCTGCCCGTCATGTACGAAGATTCTTTTGAGGCCAAAAACAAGGCTCCGTAGGCGATTTCTATAGGCTTTGCGACTCGTTGAAGTGGAACAGTATGTTTTATTCTATTTTTATTTTCTTCGCCTTGAATTCTATGAGAAATCATATCTGTATCGATTGCACCTGGATGAATGGAATTAGCCCTAATTCCATAGCTGCCGTACTGTACGGCTGTGGATTTCGTGAACAATCTGACTGCGCCTTTTGAGGCGTTGTAGACTGGCTGTATAGTTGGTTGGCCAACTAGGCCAGAGATGGACGATATGTTGATGATTGAGCCTCCACCTGACCTTTTCACTTCAGGGATTACGCGTTTCGTACCTAAAAAGACATCTTTTGCGTTTACATCCATAACCGTATCCCAAATTTCTTCAGTCGTGTCGTCATTGGTGCCCCAGACTGCAATGCCGGCATTATTCACGAGTATGTCAATTGTTCCAAAATGAGTCACTGTAGTGTTGATAGTCTCTTCCCAATTTTCAGAGCTAGAGACATCTAGGTGAGTATAGAAACATTCCCCACCCAGCTCAGTAATCTCTGCTTCGAGCTTTTCACCTTCTTCATCGAGAATATCCGCTATGACTACCTTTGCGCCTTCCTTGGCAAATAACTTTGTTTCGGCTGCACCTTGGCCTCTGGCTCCTCCAGTTATTAAAGCAACTTTTCCTTCAAGTCTCATATAAAATTCTCCTCACCTTCCTCATAAATTACATGATCCACTGGACTGAATAATACAGCAGAATGAGGGAATGATTAGGAGCACTATTAATGCCCAATTGTCGGTAAAGGGTTTATTGGGCTGTATTTTTAGCGCGATTTTACACGGAAATAACGATCTATTCTTTATGGGGAGCAACTAAATACTTTTCACCGGTAGCTTGTTTCGCATAGGCTCTAATAGTTTCCGGTTGAAGCATTTCTTCAAAAGATATCTCTTCAGTGTAGTGACTAGCAAAAGTAGTCTTAATTTCTTTAACTACTCGCTCACGCATCTGTTGAAATGTTTCCATGCCAAATTTACCTATCATTGGAGTTAAAAGCCATCCGCCAAGTCCCCATTGCATACCAAAGGATCTGTTCAGAATTGTGGGTGATTGATCTAGTCCACCGTAGATATATACTTGTTTATAGGTATCTGAACCATATCGACTATATTCTTTAGCAATTTTGTTCGCAGTTATTTCCATCGCTGAGAGTATTTGCCCTGCAAGTCTCCCTTTATTTCCTCCCCCAGTCGCATCAAAACCTAGAGTAGCACCAGTCGCTTCGAGAGCATCAACCAGGCCCTCCATGAAGTCAGGTTCACTAACGTTACATATGTGCTCAGCACCAAGGTTTTTAAGAAGTTCCACTTGTTCCGATCTTCTAACGATATTTACAAGAGGAACAGAGTCATCTTTACAGATTTTTACAAGCATTTGTCCTAAATTTGAGGCCGCAGCTGTATGTACTATGGCACTGTGGTTTTCTAGTTTCATAGTTTCAATGAAGCCTAAAGCAGTTAATGGATTTACAAAGGAAGAGGCAGCTTCAGAAGAAGTTGTGTTGTCATCCATCACCAAACAGCTAGTTTTTGGAACACACCTGTAATGGGAATACATAGCTCCACCAGCGGCGCCAACAGTTTTTCCTATAAGTTCTTTTGCATTTGCGCCGGCATCTTCAATCACCCCGCCACCCTCATTGCCTACTTTCATAGATTGGCCCATTCTTGGAGTCATTGTTTTCATCAAACCTTCGTGGATTTTCATTTTTGCTACCGTATGATCACCTGAACCTGAAACACTCAGACTATCAAGATTGGCTGCAAAACTTATAAGAAGTCCTAAATCCGATGGATTAATAGGAGAAGCTTCTACTTTGATTAAAACTTCATTTTCTGAAGGCGCTGGTTTTTCTACAGTAATAATAGAGATTTCTATATATCCTTCACTTGTTACAGTTGATCTTATTTCTTTTGAAGTTTGCTCTGACATTCTTATTTTTCCTTTCGAATCAACAATTTGTAGCCTAACTATTCGTCGCTTGTGTTTATATTGCCAGCATGCCCCATTTCCGAGGTGTAGTAGGGGTCAAAAGCGGAAATTTTAGTCATGAATGAGTGACAGCGGGAGCAAGATTTCAACCTGCGATCTTTGAGTTATGAGCTATGAAAATCCAAAGATCAGGGTGCTGACATAATCGCATAATTTTCATTCATTAACAATAGTTTCACCCAGCCGCTTATTTAGTACCGCCCCATCCTGCCAACTCGAGCCCCTGGCCTGATGGTCGGTGGGGCATCATTTAGTATGTCGCGCGCAAAACCTGCAGCAGCTTGATATTTTCCCATAAAGTCGGACCGTTCTGAGGCCGAGATTACCTCGTCAATACATTCGAATTCGCCATCGCAGCGGTCATTAACCATATTCAACAAACCGAATGGCCCGGCTTCACGATTGCGTAATACCACTTCTGAAATCGGCCTGCAAAGCATGTTGTTATAGGCCTGCAGGGCGGCTGGTGTGACACCATGTTCTAGGAATTTTGCGCCCATGATGCGTCCGTCGACAATAGCTTGGCTAGCTCCGTTTGATCCTGTCGGATACATTGGATGTGCAGCATCCCCGAGAAGGGCAACTGGCCCTTCAGCCCAGTGCGAGATCGGGTCACGGTCAATCATTGGATTTTCGAAAACTTCCTCTGCTTCTCGTATCAGTGATGGTACATCTAGCCAATCATAGGTCCAATCCTCAAAATGATGGATAAAACTTTCGATCTCCACACTCCGGAACCAGTCAGTATTATCATGCGTTGACGGATCGTCATAAGTGACTTCAGCAATCCAGTTGATTAGAGCGAGACCTGTATTTGGATCGGCCTCAGAAATAGGATATATCACCATGCGTTGGCGGTGGTTACCGAGACCTACGAAGGATGATTTCGTTCGAATTGGCCTCGCCCGCGAAGTGCCACGCCACATGATAGCGCCCCCCCAATGGATAGGAGGTTGCCTAGGAAACATAGCGCCACGGATTGCAGAATGAATACCATCTGCTCCAACAAGCAAGGTTCCATTTTCATAATCGGGTCCATCCGGCGTATCAAGCTGTAGCGAGACGGTTCCATTTTTATGAATATCATATCCTTTAGCCCGACACCCAAGCCGTATTGCGTCGTCTCCCGCCAGGTCCCGGAACCTTCGATAGAGTGCCATGTGGAACTCTCCTCGATGCACTGCATACTGCGGCCAGGAATACCCAGCAAATATCCCGCGCGGCTCTGAATATATTTCCTGACCTTTCAGCCCGACAAGTGCCCACTCTTTAGCCGGTACACCAAACTCATTCATGTCCGCGACGGTGAATCCGAGGTCAAACATCTCCCTAACTGCGTTCGGCTGAAGGTTAATCCCGACGCCAAGAGGCCTAGGGTTGCGCACGCTCTCGCAGACAATACACTCAATACCAATCTGATTCAGTGTTAATGCAAGTACAAGACCACCAATACCTCCACCTGCGATAACAACTTTATCTTTCGACATTGCCCCCATACTCCTTGATGAGCTCGATCCCTATACCTTTTCGCCGAAATCCGTCTGCACCATCAGGAGTCGCGTCTGACGGTCTGCGATCAGTGACTGTCGCTTGGCAGAGACCTGCTTCGTGTCTCCAGTTGGGTTCAACAGTTGATGCCATTCGCTAATCGAACGGTAGGCCGTTAACTCCACCACCTCGTCCGCCGCCGCCAGCAGATCCTTGCCGTAGAGCACCATACGTGCATCATGCGCTCGAAGCCAAGGCCAAAGCGTCTCCGCGGACAGCTCGCGAAACTCTGCCTCGGATCCCGAGCGAAGGCGATAACGGCACTCTGCAAGTATCGACTGAGGACCATAGGTCAGCGGGAGAGAGGCTAACTCATCACCGCTATTGCGGTAGAAAGGCGTTGGTTCGGATAACTCGTTGTCGTAGTCGATGATCTTTGTACGGGAGTGATTGATGAGCCGTGGACGACCGGCAAAGATCGCGCTGGCGTGCCGAGTTTCTTCAGCACGTTCAGGATCTGTTGTGAATGCGCCCCAAGGGCGCGTTGCGGTCCAATGATCGAAATCCGCATAGGTCGAATGGGTGACCACGACGTCCCCCCGACCACCGAACGCCCAGCCTCCGAAACCGATCATCTGTGCGCCGTTGTGGCGCATTTTCACCCATGTTCCAAGACGACTCTGACGCTCAAACTCCTGTCGGTGATCGCGAGTGACGGTGAATTCCCGCTGTACCAGAATGCCCATATTCCCTCCTTATGGATTGTGTTATTCATTATAGACACTTATTTCCATGTAACGACTGGTTTGGAAGAAGCTGCTACGAGACAAATTGACGAAGCATTAAATCTGACGCTTCCAGAAAGTTCGTAACCATATTTACGGAAATCTCTAATTTGAAAAGTGAGGTAGGAGGCAAAAAAAGGGATTTTAGTCACAAATGAGTGGTAGTGAGGGCATGACTCGAACTTGGGATCTTTGGGTGATGACAGAAATAATGCCAAGGAAAAATATTTTCAGATGCCTCGGTATTGCTTTCACGTATGTCTCTCGAAATTAAGTATCCAAATGTTGTAAGGAAGTAGGTGGAAAAAGAAAGATTAGATGTCGATGCCAAGCAGGTTGATAAATGACTTCTTTTGCTCTTCGCTCATCTCATCAAAAATAGGAACCAGCATCTCTGTCACTGGAAAATCAGCAAACTCCGGAGATGAGGTTTGCATAGAGGCGGCGATATTGTGAAGTCCATTGCCTTCCTCTGACCCTGCCATCAATGGACCACGTACAGCTTCCGGGAAATACCGTTCTGACGGTTGCACTTCACCGTATGGATCTTCACGCCCAAGATATCTCTCAATTGCTTCACGCATTACAACTTCGCCGTTACCGCGCTTTAACTTCCCTTCAGCACCATAAAAGGCACCAGACTGGTTACACAATGCTGCCCAGCGTGCTCGGATGTGAAATCCACGGATCGCAAGTGCTTCTTCTGGTTCACCATCACCACCCGTTATTTCACCGTTCCTCACCATGATGTAGTAACCACACTGTGTGCGCCCACCATTCATCAGTCGATCTGGCGGATGGGTATAGCGCTCAGTAAAGGCCCATTCAAAATCAGCAGGCAGGTCAGCCGCCTTAAGAATTTTTACAGCTGCAGCCGCACAGGCCTCGCCCCACTTTTTAGACCCACACTCACCCTCTTTTTTCAAGCTCGAAATATCTATAATGTACATAATATTCTTGTATTTCTATGGGTTCTCTAATATCAAACTCAACTTACGTTGAATATACTACATGGTTTGTAATAATCGAATAAACAATCTCACATATAAGCCGATTAACAGGTATCATTGCCAACAATCGGGAAGGAATCCGATATACATGATTCAGAAAGAAATGAGGAAAAAGGAATCAATAAATGACACAGCGTAAGGCGCAACATCCGACCAACCGAGGTAAACCAAACTATGGGTTTGCTGGATTAGTCTCATTTCTTAGAACACCAGTCTGCCATGATCTTGACCAGTTGGACGCAGATATTGCCGTGATGGGCGCGCCGACGGATGAAGGCTCTCCATTCATGCCCGGTTCACGATTCGGGTCACGCTCGATAAGGGAGCAATCTCTACGATTCGGGGCTAATGGCGTTGGCTACTTTGACCACGACACTAACAAAGTGTTCCTAGAATATGAACTTGATAACAATCGAATTGTAGATCTGGGTGACGCGAATGTCATTCCCACTGACGTTGAAGGTACTTTCGAGAATATTACTAACCTGACTCGGATGGTGTTGGATAAAGGCGCGATGCCAGTGGTCCTAGGAGGCGACCATGCTATTACCTTTCCAGTTGTCCGAGCATACAATGAGCCTCTCCATGTCGTCCACTTTGACGCCCATATCGACTATAGACCCTTTGTTCACGGCTTCGAATACACTAATTCCCATGCTTTCCGTCACATCCACCAGATGGACCATGTTGAGAGCCTTACACAGGTTGGAATTCGTAGTATCCGCAACAACAAGGCTTGGATTGACGACTCTATCAACGATGGTAACCGTGTCATAGGAATGAAGGAGTTTAAAGAGATGGGTCCGAATGGCATGACCGAATTGGTTCCGAAGGATGCCGCAGTATACGTGAGTATCGACATTGATGTACTGGACTTACCGTTGGTTCCGGGGTGTGTGTCTGCCGAACCCAACGGAATGTCATATACGGATCTTCGGGACTCACTAGCGATGTTGGCGAGACACACTGAGATCATCGGATTCGACCTCGTTGAGGTCAACCCAATGGTGGATGTAGGAACAGGTGTCACCTCATACATGGGCGCCCACACCATATTGGAATTTTTGGGGCAGATCTGTGATCAACCCAGATGGATCGCTAAGCGGGGAAATTAGAGAGGATAAAAAGTTGGAGTTTCTAGAAAGAGTATAAATTCGACTGAAAACGGAATTTACATTCCTAGTACAACACCATCACTAAAAATAGCAAAAGTATTGAATTGTTCAGTTCACGACTTATTTCAATAACTCAGCCGTTGGATAAATTATGGATGAATTTGTAGTACAAACAAATAGATTAACCAAACATTACAAGAATGTTGTAGCCGTGGATGATCTCTCAATTGAGATACGTCAAGGCCGAGTCTATGGACTACTTGGGCCAAATGGTTCCGGCAAGACAACTACGATGGGAATGTTACTGGGACTCCAGGCCCCTACTTTCGGGACCTTTAGCCTGTTCGGTTATAACCATGGCCATCGGGAGTTATTACGGCGGGTTGGGGGTCTTGTCGAAAATCCCTCCTTCTATCCCTATCTTTCAGGATACGAGAATCTGAGATATTTTCAGATGACATCCGGGAGGGGTTCCGAAGAGGAACTTGAAAGTTTGCTTGATCGAGTAGGATTATCAGGTAGGGGACATGATTTGTTTCGGACTTACTCGTATGGGATGAAACAGCGGCTTGGGATTGCATTAGCTCTTCTAGGGGATCCTGACCTCGTGTTCCTAGATGAGCCTACCAATGGTTTGGACCCTGAAGGAATGATTGAGATGCGAGAATTGATCAAGAGTTTAGGGGACGGTAGCAGAACTGTACTTCTTTCCAGCCACCTGCTTCATGAAGTGGAGCAAGTTTGTGACAGCGTAACGATTATTTCAAAAGGTAGGCTCATTGCACAAGGGGAAGTTTCTCAGCTAATTGCTACGGCTGGAAGCGAACAAATACGTATAAGAACTACTGACGATAGCAAGGCATTTCGACTGCTATCGGTCCTAGGTTGGCTTGAAGATATAGCCATGAATGAAGACTCACTTTTGATTACCGCACCGATTGAACGTTCAGCCGAGCTAACCGCAGCCTTAGCAAATGCAGAGGTATATGTGGCTGAAATGGTGCCCGTTCGAAAATCCCTCGAAGAGTATTTTCTAGAAGTCACTGCCCGTGAGAATGAGGGTTTGCAGTGATCTCTAATCTTCTGATCTTGATAAAAGGTGAGTGGTTCAAGCTGAGACGGCGGTGGTTATTGTGGATATTGCTTGCTGTAATCATCCTTGTTTCGCAGGCATTTCTTTGGGGATTTTATACTGTCCATCACGTAACAGAAGGTGAAGGGACCAACACTTTCCTCTCTGATTACCAGTATATCGGTGATACAGCCACAGTACAGGTGTCCTGTGCCGAGCTGCTCGATGGACGTCTCCAAGAAAGAATCCAACCGCTTTCAATAGAAGAACGTTTGATAGTTGAGGGAGAAATAGCTGAATGGGGACCGAAAGAGTGTTCAGACTACGCTTATGAACCCGAAAAATTTTTCATGTTCATGTTACCGACGAGTATTGTGGGAAGTATCTATCTCGTGTTTCTGACCGGATTACCCTTTATGCTAATCATGATCCTATCGGCATCCTTGTTGGGGTCAGAGTACGGATGGGGAACACTGCGGGTTGTTGTCTCGAGAGGACTGGGGAGATGGCAGCTTATATCTGCCAAGCTGATTTTGTGTGTTCTAGTAGCTTTTGGCTGGTTGGCCGTTATGGTGCTACTTAACATTGTGTCCAGCATTTTGGCTGGGGTAATTCCTCCTGACGAGGGAGTATCACTAATAATGCTGCCTGAGGGAGATACGTGGCCATCAGTCCTGTCTACATTTTGTAAGTTTATTGGTAAAGCTCTTTACGCGACTGTCCCATATATATGTCTTGGAACCTTCTTTGTCGTTTTAACTCAATCAACCGCCCAAGGGATTTCCTTGTCGGTCGTGACATATGTGGCGGAAGCTATGGTGGTACCCGCGTTGCTGGCTATTTCCGAAAAACTTGAAAGAATCAATGAGGGTCTTCTGAGCTCGAATGTTAGAGAATGGATTTCTTTAGGAGACTCAAAAGCAGCAGAGGCCTTGAAAGGTGCAGAGACACCCGACACCCTCCAAGCCTTCTTAGTGATATTGGCTTACTCTGTAGTAATGCTCGTAATTTCAATATGGCTTTTCCAACGTAGGGACCTCTCAGGTGCAAAGGGAGAATAGACTATTGCAATACTGGAAACTTTTGATCAGCCAAGAATTTGTCAGCCGATTATCAGCACGTACTATTTTAAAAAGTGTGGTACTAAGTAAAAAGAGGGGAATTTAGTCACGAGTGAGTGGCAGTGGGGGGATGACTTGAACCTGCGACCTTTGGGTTATGAGGAGCACTAGGAAGTGTTCACCTAGTGCCATATGTTCCACCTAGTAACGATTATTCTTCTTACCTGTCTATTTGTTACAAATAATTCCATATTGTTTTGAATAGTTTGCCGGTTTTATTGCCGGGTATAGTATTGATTGGTTATCCAAAGAGAGATACTTCTTGGTCTAACGGGTAAATAGGTCTACGTAAAACATTATATTTATAGTTGTCGAAATCCGGTCTGTGTATACCAGGTGTATCTGCATCAAAAATGTGTGAAGACATATCTGTAAAATCAGATCTGAAGTGTACTGCACTTTTAACTTCCAAAAGTCTTTTATGAGAAGGTTCTACACCTGCTGTTCGAAGCATTTCCGCATCATTTAGTTGCATCCTCTTAGACGCAAGTACAATTTCAATACCTCCAACAACCAAGGTAGCCATTTTGCCAATGTTTTCTACAAGTCCTCGTTGCATTTTTCCTCTTCTGACAAACACGCCATCGGACAAAGTTTTAACGTAGGCATTTATCTCTATCGTCTCACCATGTCGATCGTCGGTTTTGCCGCCGATCATCGCATTAACTGTATTTCCGACACCTGCCTCATGTGCCTGTTGAACGGTTTCTGGATCGAACATTACTCCTACCACTCCGCCTTGGAAATCTGCACTTATCATTGCTTTCAAGGCGATGGTGCCGTCACTTGGTCCTCCGCCACCAGGGTTATCTGACCCATCTGCAAATATAGTTAAACCTGATGGTTCTTCCTTGTTCACGAAATCTATAACATCTTCTATGGTGGTTAAGTCAGGTTGAAGTTCGTCTTTATATGACCACAGCATTTCTGTAAGTTCGTCTGCTTTTTGTTTCGCTAATGCTTCGTCTCCGTCTGCCGTAACCAGAATCGAAACACCGGCATCCTTCACATCAGCAAAAGGAAAGCCCATGGATATAGTTCCGGTTAGTATTTTCTCCTGTTTTTCCAGATCGTGGAGGTTTTTAAGTATAGTTATCATTGGTTCTCTTAAAGTGCACTGCATTGGGGGTAAAGTAATTAATGGCAATTGTCTATATTCCTGCACTGCTGATACTTCCCCTGTTACCATCTTTGCAATTAATGTTGCTGCCTCATATCCTCTGTCGTACATGTCGATATGTGGATAAGTGTCGTATCCAATAATAACGTTGGCTAAATCCGCCATCTTTGGGGTTATATTGGCATGAAGGTCCAAGGTAACTATTATAGGGATATCTTGTCCGACTAAAGCACGCGTTGCTTCAATAAATGCGCCTTCTCCATCTTCATGTTTTTCGGTGACCATAGCTCCATGTAGATCGAGTAACAATCCATCCACAGGAAGCACATTCTTAAGTCGTTCCAAGTATCTGTTAAGTAAGGTATCAAATGATTCCTGATTGATTACCCCAGATGGGATAGCGTAGGCCTCCAGCACAGGTATAAGTTCGAAACCGGATGATTTCGCTCCATCAATGTAACCACCATGGATTGTGTTGGTATTGGCATACCTATTGAATACTGCCTCTCCTCCGTCTATGTCGGGGCCGCATCCACTGGCTGATACATAATCGGCTAACGTTGTAGGGGTTACAGAGAAAGTATTTGTTTCATGACGTATTCCACCAGATGCTATCCTCATAATCTCACCTCAATGTTAGCTTAGTGTGAATCGGGTACCTTCCGGAGACTCTACGAAGTCCAGTACGGAATCTTCATCCCCGTCTTTTTGGTTATCTACTCCTTCTGCAACGGAGTCTTCAATTATAAGAACTTTATCGTCATCCAGGAATATTGATATGTCCCCTTCTCTTTCTTCGTCTATTCCGAATACTTGTTTTCTTGTTCTACCCCCTATACGAAAACAACGAAACAAGAATCATTTGAACTGGAACCGACCACAGAAGACATTATTGAAACCGCGAATCGGGAACAAGAAACAGCAACCAATAGGAATACACCTGAAAAACCGGATTCTGAACTGAATGTAGCGGATGTAGCAGATAGAGCGTTCATATAAGCGTATGACAACAGAATCAATAATCAGACAACTTGATGACCTGGGCGTATCCATTCAGTCCATGGGTGGGACGTTGATGCTGGAACCTGCCTCACGTGTACCTAAGGAATTAATGAATGAAATCAAGCAGTACAAAGACGACCTCTTGGATGTATTGCCCAAGGACGCGGAGCTGGACGACATCGTTCGTCACGTTCGAGAGGACGGTTATGTTCTTCTCTGGTCGAACGTTCTGGAGGATTCAGTTGCTTTCATTCATGATGACTTCGACCCTGTACGTTTGCCTCACGGATTCGTTCCTTACACCCTAAGCGAATTGTCGAAGCTCTTTGCTGATGGCTCACTGTCGGCAGACTCACTCCGATTAATTCATGTCGCTAAGAAACATGGAGGAAAAGTGACAGATGTTAGCTAAAGAGAACCAAGGACGCCCTCGTGTAATCCCTTCACAGCTCATACCTGAACTTTTGCAACACCGACAGCAGGGTTTATCGTGGGAAGAGTTAGCCCGATGGTTACGCAACACCCATGCGGTCGATTGCAGTCGATGGGCAGTACGGAGAGCATGCCTTGGTATGGGAGTTTATAAAGAATCTAACTTGTAGACATAGTCGATACCCATATTAAGTATCCCGTAGCACCTAACTCGCACGCACACGCGAACCGCATACGTCCGTGTCGCGTGCATGTGAGAGTTAATCCGTCATGGGAGTCCCAGTACCCTCAAACCTCCACACTCCGAAGCATACCCCCCCTTCCAAACTGAGATAACCACCAGATCACTTGCGCGCGCGCGCGATGAACCGCGCATAATGCACATTATTCCTACTTAAACCGCCGTTCCTGAGACACTCTGATACAGATCACCTGTGGTGGTTGTGGTGACTGGTCTCAGCAATTTGAGGAGCTGTGGCATTCTGATAGAAGCGAGGCTCAGCGGCCAGACCCTCTGGTGACGTACTGACCGGAACTGGCGAGCAAGCTAGCAAGGGGACGGACAACACGGTCGATCTCCTCAGGTGGCACGACAACGGCCTTCCAGGCACTAATTCCAGTCAGCCTGACGGTGAACATGGTGTCAATGTTGGTGCTCGGAGCCTTTAGATAAAGGGGGCTGATCAGGCCGTCAAGCCCGCTGGAAGCCCCCTCAACGTTGCGGCCATCGGGCAAATGAACACGAATTCCATCAGTCGAATACATGAGCAGGACGCCACCAATAGGAAACTCTAAGTCCACGTCGCTGCTGGAACCTGTAATGACCGGCAGGCCCAGTGAGTAGAGCTTCTCAATCTGCTCCTGCTCTCCGTGAGGTCGGAATCTCGGGTCAAGGCCAGCACCGAAAATGTCGAATATCTCGCGTTCCTTGTCGGTGATAATGATCTTCTCAGGGGTGAGACCCC